>Ga0114997_10000006_pt1 | contig 177503 bp, 193 predicted proteins | sample ArcticOcean_MG_C_2_FD_87045 | JGI IMG/M metagenome (GOLD analysis project Ga0114997, IMG submission 87045) | Marine microbial communities from western Arctic Ocean - ArcticOcean_MG_CB4_136 | ecosystem: Environmental > Aquatic > Marine > Oceanic | place: Arctic Ocean: Canada Basin | collected... | reverse complement strand
GGAGATGAATATTTACCTCAGTTTATAAATTTCTTCAAAGAAAATTTACTATAACTATCTTAGAGAGGCAGCTATATTACCACCATCAACAGTAAGAACAGCTCCGGTAGTTTTTTTTGAAGTGGCTAAATGAAAGAAAGCTTTAGCAACATCTTCTGCTTTAACTTCATCTAACAATAAATTTCCTCGCATATAATTATCTTCAGAGACAAATCTTGCTTTTGCTCTAGTCTTGATCATTTTATCAGTCATTAAACCGCTTCTTATTCTATCTGCATTAACCCCATTAGATCTAATTCCGTAAGATCCATAATCAACAGCATATTGTTTACATAAACTTAATAAAGCAGATTTAGGTAAACCATAAGGGCCAAAATTTTTTCCAGGGTTAACAGCTTGTTTTGAAATATTAAAAAGCAAACAACCATTTATATTCTGCTTCTTCATTATTTTAACAGCTTCAGAAGCACAGTTTTGATGAGAAAAGAAATTAATTTCAAAACTCTTTCTTAAATATTCATCACTTACTTCGCCTATTGCACCACCAGGAGCTGTTCCCGCATTTGAAATTAAAATATCAATACCACCAAATTTTTCACAGATTTGTTTGAAAGCCTTCTTAACACTTTTTTTGTTTGTTACATCACAATGTATACAGAGTTCATTAATTTTATTTTTTAAATGATTTAGTCTTTCTAAATTATTATCTAGCAAAACAACTTCGGCGCCATAACCTTTAAACATTTTATAAGTTTCAAAACCAATAGTTCCAGTAGCACCCGAAACCACAACCACGTTACCTTCTAGGATTTTTTTTTGTTTTTTAATCTTGGCCTGTTCTAAAGACCAATATTCAACATCAAAAAGATCTTTTTCTGGAATAAATTTGTATTTAGAAGTTTCTTCAACTGATGCTATTACCTTTGCATTTGTTTCTGTTAAATCTCCTGCAATTTTTGCTGCATTTAGATCTTTACCAACGGTAAACACTCCTAAGTTCTGAACTAATACAACTCTTGGAGAAGTATCTAGCATTACTTTTTTACCTTTAACTTTTTTCTTATTTTTATTGAAATAACTAATATATTTTTTTCTATAATTAGACATAGCTTTTTGAGCTATGTTTTTAAAATCATTTAAAGTTGAGTTTTTCTTTGGTGTTATTATTAAAGGAAAAGGTTTTACTCTAATTACATGATCTGGTGTCGCAGTACCTTTTGAAGAGTAGTTGCGTACATTTTTTCCATTCATAAAATATTTTAAGTGACTATTTAATTTATATTTAACTATAAATTTTTTATCTGGGTTACTATCAGACAAAAGCCCTCTGATTATTGGAGCCACTTCATAAGCCTCAAATCTTGTAGAGAATTTTTTTATTTGTTTAATTTTTTTAATTTTCAGTTTTTTTACTGCTTTTTCTGCCAGTGATACATATTTAATCATTAGACTGTAAGATTCCTTAGCATCATTAGCAAAAGTGAAGATTCCATGATTCATTAAGATAAGACAGTTTATTTTTGGATTTTTTGAATAAATTTCATAAACTTTTTTAGCCAACATGAATCCTGGCATTACATATGGAACTAATGCGACTTTATTATTAAAAATTTTATTACAAAGTTTAAATCCTTCCGGTCTGTTAGTTACATTTAGTATTGCGTCAGCATGTGTATGATCTACAAATTTAAAGGGTAAAAATGCATGCAAAAATGTTTCAACAGATGGGTTGGGAGATTTAATATTAATTAGGTTTCTCTTTTGAAAGTTCACCATATCTTCATCAGATAAGTATTTTTTGTTTTTTAGACTTAAGAGCGGATTTAATTTTACCGCTGGCAACCCTTCAGGTTCAATTTCACCCATATCCCAACCGCTACCTTTTACACACAAAACATCATATTTTTTTCCATCAATATCATTAATTGATGTTTTTACGGAGGTGTTACCGCCCCCATGTAAAACTAACTCACTATTTCTACCTAAAAGTCTAGTTGTATAAACCCTTAGCGCTAGCTCTTTAGAAATACCAAGATCTTTATATTTGTTAATATATTTTTTTGCGTTTGTAGTAGACCAATTATTTTTCAAAATTATAACTCCTAGAACTTATTAACAGCCTATTTTTTAGTTGTCATATAAAAAAATACAAGTATAAAAAATAAATAGGAGTCGATAACTAAAAAAATATATGAAAAAAGTTGGTGAGCACATAACATTAGATTTTTTAGGCGTAAAACAGGATTATTCTCCAAAGTTCTACAATAGGGTGATTTATAAAATAGCAAAGAAGGCAAAAGTTGAAGTTTTAAACTTTGCAGAGCATAAATTTCAGCCTCAAGGTTTTACGTGCATAGCTCTCTTGGCAGAAAGCCATATGAGTTTTCATACATTTCCTGAGAATGGCATTGTTAGTTTTGACTTTTTTACATGCGGAAAAGTTTCACCTAAAGTCGCTATAGATATTTTAAAAAAAGAAATTAAACATCAGCGTGTAGTTATTAAAAATTTTGATAGAAGTTCTGTGGGTTTATATGATGACATTTATAGTACACCGGGACAAAAAAAGTATTATGTTGTTAATGATGTTTTGGAAAATTTTATTTCTAAAGTGGGTCAGCATATAGAAGTTTTAAAACTAGAAGAATTTGGTAATGCTCTATTTATTGATGGTGAACTTCAAGTTTCTGAAAAAGACGAAAAAAAATATAGTGGGCAATTTGTTAGCTCAGCGTTAAATTTAAACAGTGCAAATTCAACAGCAGCAATTATTGGAGGAGGAGATGCTGGGGTTGCTAGAGAATGTATATCAAGAGGATTTAACCTTATTGATTGGTATGAACTAGACCCAGAAGTTGTTAAGGCATGCTATCAATATTTACCTAAAATCTCGAGTAAAGTTAAAGAGAGCAACAGTATTAAATGTTTTTGGGGAGATGCATTCGAAAGTATAAAAATTTCCGAAGATTCAAAGTATGATAAAATTTTTGTTGATCTTAATGACGATCAATATTGCATCGATCTTGCGGCAAAAAATATGAGTGGTTTGAAAAGAATTTTAAAACCAGGTGGAGTTATCACGGCACAAGTAGGATCAAAAGATAAAAAGCCAAAACAAGTTGATAGCTGGCTAAAAGTACTTTCCAAAAACTTCGGTAATGTTAAATTAGACGAAGTTCATATACCAAGCTTTGATTGTCGCTGGAATTTCGCCTCCTCAGTGATGAATTCATAAATAATTCAACTATTTCACGTATTGTTTTTTCTGGAATAATCTTTCTTTTAATTCTAGAATTAATCTTTTTTAATAGGAGGAAAAATGAGAAATATATTTAAATTTTTCCTTTCTTCTATTGCTGCTTTAGCGATGTTAATTTCAAGCGCTCAAGCAGACAGTATTAGAATAGGAACGGAAGGTGCTTACCCACCTTGGAATGCTAAAGACGAATCTGGTAAGTTAATCGGATTTGAGGTTGAGCTAGCTAACTTTCTTTGTATATACATGAAACGTGATTGTACTATTGTTGAGCAAGATTGGGATGGAATGATTCCAGGTTTAATAATGAAAAAGTACGATGCAATTATGGCAGGCATGTCAATCACTGACGAAAGAATGAAAACAATAAACTTTTCACAAGGATATGCTGATGAAGTAGGTTCATTAGCTGTCATGAAAGGTTCAGACTTAGAAGGAATGAACACACCTAAATCTATAAATTTATCTACAGGTGGTTCGTCAGCTAAAAAAGTTTTAAAAACTTTAACTGCTGCATTGGCCGGAAAAACTATTGGTGTTCAAACTGCAACCATTCACCAAAATTTTTTAGAGTCCGGTGATGTTGGGTCGGTAAAAATTAGAACATACAAAACTCAAGATGAGTTAAATTTAGATTTAGTGGCTGGAAGAATAGATGCAGCTCTTGCTGCAGCAGTAGCATTTACTGATTATGCCGAAAAATCTGGAAAATCTGTAGTTCTGGTTGGACCTACATTTGCTGGAGGAGCTTTTGGAAATGGCGTTGGAGTTGGTTTAAGAAAAGAAGATACCCAATTAGCTAACGATTTTAATAAAGCTATTAACACAGCAAGAAAAAATGGGAAAATTAGTGAACTAGCCATTAAGTGGTTTGGCTTTGACGCTTCAATGTAATAATTTAAATTTTAAGGCGATAAATATTTAACTTTATCGCCTTAGAACCTATGGGATTTTTAGCTTACGGAGATACAGGGTGGGGTGACGAACTTTTCTATGCTACCCTCATGACGATTGCAGTTGCGGCTGCTGCAATTTTTATTGGTTTTTTTTTAGCTGCAATTTTTGCTACATTTAAATTATCTAAAAGTAAAATATTAAATATAATTGGAAGTATTTACACAACGGTTTTTAGGGGAGTGCCTGAACTTTTAGTTATTTACCTATTTTTTTTTGGTGGAAGTAGCGCCGTAATGTATGTTGCAAAAATATTTGGGTATGATGGTTACATAGAAGTAAATGCTTTTTTAACTGGAGCAATATCTATAGGAATAATATCTGGAGCTTATTCAACGGAAGTGTTTAGGGGTGCCATTCAATCTATTAATTTAGGCCAGTTCGAGGCTTCAAAGGTTTTAGGTTTAAAAAAGAAAATTTATTATTATAAAATTATTATTCCTCAAATGCTTAGACTTGCTTTACCTAATATAAGTAATGTGTGGCAGATTACACTTAAAGATACTTCATTAATTTCTGTTACAGGGTTAGTTGAAATTATGAGACAATCCTATATTGCGGCTGGATCTACTAGGGACCCATTATTTTTCTACTCATTTGCGGCAGTTCTATATTTGTTTCTAACATTTCTTAGTTTGAAAATATTTAACAAATTAGAAAAAAAATATAGCAGGGGACATTAAATGGATTTAATGATTGAAAGTTTTCCTAAGTTAATTAACGCAACTATATTAACTATTGAATTAACCCTACTTTCATTATTTTTTGGCATTTTTGTAGGTATATTTTTTGCAATCTTAAGAACAAGCAAAGTAAAATTTTTTTATTTTTTTTCATACTATTATTCGTATATTTTTAGAGGAACTCCATTGCTTGTCCAGATATTCATAATATACTTCGGTTTAGCTCAAATTGAATGGATCCGAGAATCATTCCTTTGGATATTTCTTAAAGAACCTTATTCATGTGCCATTCTTGCGTTTACTTTAAATACTGGAGCCTACTCTTCTGAAATATTTAGATCAGCATTCGAAACTATTAACAAAGGAGTTTTAGAAGCGGCAAAAAGTTTAGGTTTAAATAAAATAAATACTTTTTTTAAAATTAAATTACCAATAGCTATAAAGCAATCTTTACCAGCTTACGGAAATGAAATGATATTAATGTTGAAAGGAACATCACTAGCAAGCACAGTAACTCTTCTTGATCTTACTGGTGTTGCTAAGCATATTATATCCACCACCTTCAGACCTATTGAAATCTTTATATTAGCTGGCAGTATATATCTGTTATTCACATTTATAATACACAATGTTATTAAATTTTTAGAAAAAAAGTATGATTATAATTCAGTAAAATAAAAGGCTAATATTTTACGTATTGCTTAATTTCCCTGATATTAGAACCAAGGATTGTATTAATCTGCGATTTGATACTAGCACGTTTATCATTATTAAAATAAACTTCTCTAGCTAGCTTTATAAACGATTCACCAAAATCTTTATTTTTTTCAAAAATTCTAAGTTTATCTTCAACATTCCATAACATGAGGTTTACATTTTTAAGAGAATCAAACAATTCTAAGATTTTATTATCAATTTTAATAAAGGTTTCTTGAGTTTTTTTTAATATATCATATTCTTTCTTAACTAGATTATTATCTATTTCATTCTTAATTTTGTCTAGTTTAATTTCCAATATAGTAATCTTATCTAATAATTCTCCAGCGGATATCTCTGATAGTATTTTTTTAGATTTGTTAGTCATTTTTATGTTAAATTCATTTACTAAATTTAAATAACAGATGTCAAATATTTTAATTATTAAACATGGCTCTCTAGGTGATATAACCCAAATTAGCGGAGTACTTCAAGACATTAGAAATCACCATAAAGATAAAGAAATTTACCTATTAACAACTAGACCCTACGTCGAGTTACTAAGCAAATGCCCGTTTATTGATAAAGTTTTAATTGATAACAGGCTCCCCAGATGGAATTTAATGTATTTGTTAAAGTTAAGAAATCTAATCAACAAATATAATTTTTTTTGTGTTTATGATCTGCAAAACTCATCGCGAACTTCATTCTATAGAAGGTTTTTATTAAACATTAAAAACTGGAATAGCACAGAAAGTGTAATAAAAAAAAGCTTTAAAAAAGATGAGTTTAATCAACATTCAGTTTTAGAAAGATTTAAATTCCAACTAGAAGATTCGGGGATAAAAACCCAACATACATTAAAACCTGATTTTTCTTGGGCAGCTATTAACGTAAATCAAATATTGAATAAGTATTTTAATAGTAATTTTATACTAATTTTCCCTTTCAGTTCTGCAAAAAATAAAAATAAACAGTGGCCACACTATAATAATTTAATAAAAATTATAAGATCAAATTATAAGTTTGAAATTGCAATAGCTCCAAGCTCCGGCGAAATTGAAGAAGCAAAAAAGTTAGATGCAATAATGATTACAAACAATAATAGAGCATTAAATATAATGGAACTTGCTGGGTTAATAAATAAATCATCTTTTGTAATATCTAATGATACTGGGCCAGCTCATATTACTGCTCATTTAAACAAAAGTGGTGTTGCTTTATTTGGCACTCACACAACGCCAAAAAAAGTATCAATTGAAACTAGCAACTTTCACTCAATTCAATCTGAGAATCTTAAAAATCTTTCAGCTGATAGTGTATATACAAACATAAAAGATAGATTAAATTTAATCAATCAAACTTAAATATTTTTTTACTATTTTGTTCCAATGAAAACTTTCTGAGAATATTTTGGATTTAATTCCAAAATTCTTAAAGTTATCATTTTTGAAAAAATTAATGGTAGATTCGTATATAGAGCTTAAATCATTTCCATCACAAATTAGTCCAGTTTGATTATGTTTTATAGCATCAGATTCACCACCATCTTTTCCGCCAATAGATGCCGTTCCGTAAGAAGCCGCCTCTATAAAAGATATTCCAAAACCCTCTACAGATTTCTTTTCAATCCTAGAAGGCATGATAAATAAATCTGAAGAAGAAATTAATGCTAATTTTAATTTTTCATCAATATTTTTTAGAAAAATAACTTCTTTTTCTAATGACAATTCTTTTGAAAGCTTTACTAAATTATCTTCTTCTTTTCCCGAACCAACGCAGATATATTTTATATTAGGGAAAATTGGTTTTAAATTTTTAATTGTCATTAAAACTTTATCATGACCTTTTCTTTTTTCTAGCCTTGCTACAGTTAAAATCTTAGGAAAACTGTTTTTAAAAATAACTTCAGCTTTATTTTTAAATTCATTTACTATAATACTTGGAGCTGAAATACCTGGGTGAATTATATGTATTTTTTTTGAATCTAAACCAACTTTTAAAGCAAGATTTTTTGTATAATTAGAATTTGCTATAAGAAAATTTGCTTTATTAGTGCTTTGAATTATTCTTTTATTATTAGAAGAATTTAATTCATGATTAATTTCTTTAGAATGCAGTAAGCAAAAAGTTTTAGTTTTTTTTAGTAAATATGGTTTTAACAACTCAAGACTTTTCCAGTGATCAGTAATTATCGCTCTAATATTAGAATTATTTTCAATATAATTGTTTACTAAATTTGCTTTTCTATACTTCTTAAAGATTTTAATTCCCTTAACTCTTTCAATGCTTAATAGCGAATTGCAGTCATATTTTTCTGAATTAATGAAATCATAAGCAAATACTTTTACTGGCCCATGGTTTACTAAGTTTGAGGATAAACCTCCCATTAAACTTTGTATTCCACCAATTTCTGGGGGGAAGTTTCTAGTTACTATCAGAAACATTATTTAATCCATTTAATACTACAACCCATACTAGGAAATTGTTTTTCAGGACCTTTGCCAGTTTTTGCGACCAATTCCATAGCTTTTCTCAACTCGCTGTCTCCACTATGCACAGGCTTTAGTTTTTTTGCCTCAAGTATTCTACCTCTATACTGTAATTCAGAATCTTTGTTATACCCAAAAAAATCTGGAGTACAAACTGCAGAATATTTTTTTGCAATATCTTGTTTCTCATCATATAGGTAGGGAAATGAAAAATTATATTTTTTTGAAAATATTTTCATATTTTCAAAAGAATCTTCTGGGTAATTTTTAGTATCATTAGACATTATAGCAGCTGATTTAATGCCGATGTCCCCAAGGTATTTAGCATCCTCAACTAAAAAACTTATAATTGCTTGCACGTAGGGACAGTGATTACAAATAAACATTATAAAGTAACCGTTTTCACCTTTCACATCATTTAAGCTTATTATTTTATTATCTGTTGATTGAAGATTAAAATCATAAGATTTTTCCCCAAAATTGCAAACAGGCGTAGATAATGACATTTAATGTTTATAGATTAAAATTTACCCAATATCCAGTTTATTAAGGTACCAACCAGTTTTTTTGAACAGCATTTTCACGCAATTTAAAAAGTGCTCGTCTATGACCTTTGGCAGCTAGATATAACCACTCTATAGATTCTATAAAAAAATCTATAACACAAAAACTTTCATAACCTATTTCACTTTCTTCTATAGTGTATTTAAAATTATTAATATCTTCAGACAAACCTGATGTTGGTTCAGTAAAATCCAAGCCTGGTGCTTTGTTTCCAAGATAACATTGTCGACTCATATGTGCAGTTTTCTCCCATGAATTTTTTGATATTTTATTTTTGTAATTAATTTTTGAATTACCAGAAATTCTTAATTGGATCTTTTGAATTTTATCATAAAATAAGAGGTTGCTTTTAGAATTTATCTTTAAAAATTTTATTTTATTAGATCTAATATCTGTGTGAAAACGTATTTTTTTTTCTATTTTATCCACTCCTCTTAAAACAATAATTCTACCATCAAATTTATTTTTATCACCACAAATAAAAACAGGTATATGAAAAGAGGAATCTCTATTTTTTAAACCCAATTCTAAGAGACTCCAAATCTTTGAGTAAGTTTTGTCTAAGTTGTTGTAGTAATCAGGTTTAGTTATTTGCACTAATTTTTTTTTTTCTTAATCTTCTGATGAGGCTAGATGTGTCCCATCTATTACCATTCATTTTTTGAATTTCTTGGTAATAACTATCTACTATTTTAGTTATTGGTAAAGATGAATTATTTTTTTCAGCTTCTTCTAGCGCTATTTTGAGATCCTTTCTCATCCAGTCAACTGCAAAACCAAACTTAAACTCATCATCAATCATAGTTTTGAATCTATTTTCCATTTGCCAGGATTGAGCAGCTCCTTTTGATATTACATCAATTACATCTTCCATTTTTAAGCCTGCGTTTAGTCCAAAATTAATTCCTTCTGATAATCCCTGCACAAGACCAGCTATACAAATTTGATTAACCATTTTAGCTAATTGCCCACTTCCTGTTGGACCTAACAATTGTACTTTTTTGCTATAACAATTAATTATATTTTTAGCTTTGTTAAAATCTTCTTTATCTCCCCCAACCATAACTGTAAGCGCGCCTTTTTCAGCTCCAGCTTGACCACCGGATACAGGAGCGTCTAAAAAACCTAGGCCCTTTTCCTTGGCTAATTTATACAGTTCTCTCGCTACTGTTGCTGAGGCTGTTGTGTTATCTATATAAACAGAACCTTTTTTAATAGAATTAAAAATTCCTTTTTTTCCTATAGATACTTCTTTTAAATCATCATCATTTCCAACGCAGGAAAAAACAAAATCAGATTCTTTAGCAGCTTCTTCAGGTGTTTCGGCTAGTTTTCCTTTGTATTCTTTTATCCATTTTTCAGCTTTAGATTTAGTTCTATTATAAACAGTTACATTGTGACCAGCTTTTGATATATATCCAGCCATGGGGTAGCCCATTACACCAAGACCAATGAAAGCAACATTACAAGTCATAATTATTTATGTTTAAAAATTTAAGTTTAAAAGTAATTATATTTGGATTTATATTTACATTTTTTTCCAGTTTTGGACAGAGTTTTTTTATTGGATTATTTAACACACAAATAAGAACAGATTTAAATATTACCCATGGTCAATTTGGCTCAATTTACGCCTTAGCCACATTAATAAGTAGCTTTACCTTTATTTTCGTTGGAAAAATGATTGATGATTTCAAATTAATAAAATTTTCTTTGTTTGTTATATTGGTGTTATTTTTATCTTCAACATTTTTCTCTTATGTAAATAATATTTATCTATTAATAGTAGGAATCTTTTTATTAAGATTTTCTGGTCAAGGTCTAATGTCTCACACAGCCACTACTAGTATTTCTCGTTACTTTGATTTTAATAGAGGCAAAGCACTTAGTGTAGCTTGGCTAGGCCTTTCAGCAGCTGAATTTATAATGCCAATAACTATTGTTTTCTTTCTTTCTTTATATTCCTGGAGAAGCATTTGGTTATCTATAGGTTTAATAATAATTTTATTTTTACCAATTATATCTTTTTTAACAATTAAAAATATTACTCTAAATTCACGTGAAAAGAATAATGCGAAGCTAAAAAGAAGCAATATCAAAAGCTGGACTAGAAAAGAGATTTTATTAGATCCTAAATTTTATTTAATTTCATTGGTAATGCTGGCTTTACCAACAATAAATACAGGAGTTTTTGTTTACCAATCATTTATTTTAGAATCAAAAAATTGGGGAGAGTTTGTAATAGCAAAATCTTTTATGTTTTATGCAGTTTTTTCAGTTGTTACTTTATTTATTTCTGGACATTTAATTGACAAATATACAAGCAGAAAAATATTACCATTAATGAATATCCCAACTTTATTCGCAATGATAATTTTATTTTATTCAGATAACTATATTTCTTCATATTTTTTACTTGGATTAATGGGCGTTTCTAATGGATTAGCTAATGTTTTAGGCTCTTCAACCTGGGCAGAAATTTATGGTGTTAAACACATAGGTTCAATTAAAGCTTTAACCACAGCCATGATGGTCTTTTCTACTGCATTTGGAACTGCTGTGTTTGGCATTATTATTGATCTGGGTTATTCTATAGAAACTATAGCAATGATGAGCTTTGTTTATATAAGTGGCTCAAATATTTTAATTATAATTTTTAAAAGTAAAATTAAACCAGTTTTAGTTAAATAAAACTTGCTTTTATCTAAACTTTTCACTATCTATAGCACATCCCATGGCCAGAATTACAGTAGAAGATTGTTTAGAAAAAATTGATAGTCAGTATGATTTAGTTCTGCTAGCAAAAGAGAGAACTAGCCAGTTAAATGCTGGAGATTTACCTTTAGTTTCAAAAGATGATGATAAAAATACAGTAATATCTTTAAGGGAAATTGGAGAGGGTAAAATTTCAATAAAAACTCTAGAAGAAGCAGCGATTAATAAATTTAGAAAACAACAAGAAGAAGTTGCTGACGCAGAAGACCTTGAGGATATTAACGAAGATAACTTTGATAAAGTTTACAAAGGTGAAGTTTCTAAAAGTGGTACAGCAATATTACCATCGAAAAGACTAAGAAGAATTCCTGATAAAATTAATTTAAAAGAAAAAAAAGAAGAACAGTCGGTAGAGGAAAAAATTGATCAAACGGTAGAAAAAGAAGCCTCAACAGAAGCCTCAACAGAAGCCTCAACAGAAGCCTCAACAGAAGCCTCAACAGAAGCCTCAACAGAAGCGGAAATAAAGTCAGAATAAGAATATAGTTTTCCTAAATAAAAATTAAGATAAAGTAGATCTATGAACAAATCTGTTTCAGTTGCACCTATGATGGATTGCACAGATAGGCATGATCGTTATTTCTTAAGATTAATAAGCAAAAATGTAATGCTCTATACGGAAATGATTGCTACAAAATCCGCAATTCATGGAGATAGAAAAAAAATTTTATCATATAGTCCAGAAGAAAAACCTTTAGCTCTTCAAGTGGGAGGGTCAGATAAAAAAGAACTTTCTGAAGTAGCAAAAATAGCCCAAGAAATGGGATACGATGAAATAAATATTAATCTTGGATGCCCAAGTAAAAAAGTTCAAAAAAATAAGTTTGGAGCATGTTTGATGAAAGAACCAGATTTAGTTTCTGAATGTATTCATGAAATGGTGAATTCTTGCAATATACCAGTGACAGCAAAAACTAGAATTGGCTTTGATGACGTAGAAGATTTTGATTATTTAAATAAATTTATTTTAAAAATAAAAGAAGCTGGGTGTAAAACTTTTATAATTCATGCGAGAAAAGCCATGCTCAACGGCCTATCTCCTAAACAAAATTTAAATATTCCAAAGCTAAATTATGAAATGGTTTATAAAATTAAAAAGGAAAACCCTGATTTAAAAATTATTATTAATGGAGGTATTTCCACAACTGATGAAATAAAAAATCATTTAAAAACATGTGATGGCGTGATGATTGGTAGGGCCATATATCAAAACCCTTATTTTTTAGCAGATATAGAAAAAGAAATATTTAAAATTAAAAATACCCCTACAAGAGAGGAAGTGGCTGAAAACTTATTACAATATTTAGAAAAAGAAGTTAAATTAGGAACAAAAGTAAATCACATAATGAGGCATACTGTTGGTTTATATCATGGACAAATTGGTTCTAAAAATTGGAAAAGATATTTAAGTGATAATATGATGGCAAGAGATTCAGATTTTCAAAAAGCAAAACACATTATGACTATTGTTCAAAATAATGAGAAAGCAAATCAAACAAATTTATGATTAATTTTATTTTGTCTAATGAGTATTCATATTTCGTCTTACTAATTGTTTTAACAGCATTACCAGTAGGTTTTTTTGCTGGTTTATTTGGTATTGGTGGTGGACTTATAACTGTGCCTTTTTTATTCTTTATTTTTGAAGATTTAGGTATAGATAAATCCTATGTTATGCACTTAGCTGTAGGCACTTCATTTTCTATAATAATTCCAACCTCTTTAGTTTCTGTACTTACACACAACAAACATAAAGCTGTAGATAAAAGCATAGTTAAATCGTATGGAATATTTGTAATATGTGGAGTTATTTCAGGAACCATCTTAGCTGCTACTCTTGAAACTAAATCTTTGGTATTGTTCTTTTCTATTATTGTTTATTTGTTAGGAACTTATTTATTATTCCTTAAGGAAAAATCAGAGGAAATTATAAATAATATTAGCTTATTTCATAGGTTGGTATTTGGATTTATTTCTGGCTTTATTTCAGCCCCAATGGGAATAGGTGGTGCAGTCATGAATGTTCCAATTTTGAAATACTTTGGTTATCCTATTAAAAGAGCCATAGGAACTGCATCAGCAATTGGTTTTATAATAGCATTGTTTGGTGCGATAGGTTTTTTAATTTCTGGAACTTTTTTAAATGCTAGCCTCCCTTTAAGTGTTGGTTTTATTAATGTTCCAGCCTTTTTAATATTTATTCCAATCACAACTGTTATGGCGAGACTCGGGGCTAATACAGTTCATAGAATTAAAAAAAATAAAGTTACAAAACTATTTGGAACTTTTTTATTTTTTGTAGGAACTATATTTTTATATCGTTATTTTCAAATTTAAATTTTTTGATCGTATTCACCAATTTTTCCAGTTTTTTGCAACAAGTCATCAATAAAGTTGAATATCTTTTTCTTTCTACTGTCTGAAGTGGGGCTTTCAGTAACAACAACTAATGAAGGTTTATTTGATGAAGCTCTGATTAAACCCCAAGAACCATCTTCAAATGAAAATCTAATACCATTAACTTTTAATATATCTACAATTATCTGATCATCAATCTTAATTTTATTATTTTTAGCATCTTCAACTTTTTTTACCAAATGTTCAACCACTTGATACTTCTCTTCATCCTTACAGAATGGTGCCATAGTAGGAGTTTGGTAAGTTTTTGGTAGTCCATATAATATTTCACTCATTTTTTTATTTTGATTATTTAATAAATGACAAACATGAATTGCTGAATTTACTCCATCATCATAACCATATCCTAAAGGTTTGTTAAAGAAGAAATGACCACTTTTTTCAAATCCAGCTAATGCATCTTCTGTATTAACTTTTCTTTTAATATGTGAATGTCCTGTTTTCCAATAAATTGTTTTACAATCATTTTTTAAAAGGATTTTATCTTGTGCATATAATCCAGTAGACTTAACGTCTACAATAAATTTTGATCCTTTATATTTGTAAGATAAATTTTGTGCAATTAATAATCCAATTTTATCTGAAAATATTTCATCTCCATTATTGTCTACCACTCCCACACGATCTCCATCACCATCGAAGCCAAAGCCAATATCTGCTTTATTTTCTTTCACGGCTTTACTGATGGCATTTAACATCTTAAGATCTTCAGGGTTTGGATTATATTTTGGAAAAGTCCAGTCTAATTTACAATCAAGCTCAATAACCTCACAACCAATACTCCTTAAAATTTCTGGAGCAAATATTCCTGCAGTTCCATTGCCACAAGCAACGACAGCTTTAATTTTATTGTTTATTTTATTTTTTTTAATTAAGTCATCTTTGTATACTTGCTGAAAATTATCTATTTGTTTTTCCTTGCCTTTACCTTCGATAAACTTTTTATTTAATGTTATATCTTTTAATTCATTCATCTCTTCAGGCCCATGAGTTAGTCCTTTTTTGATACCCATTTTAACCCCTGTCCAACCATTTTCATTATGACTTGCTGTAATCATAGCTACCGCATCTGCATTTAAATTAAATTGAGCAAAGTAAACTGTAGGTGATAATGATAAACCAATATCCTCAACAAAACATCCTGTGGAAATAAGACCTTTTTTTAAAGAGGATTTTATTTCTTCACTGTAAGATCTATAATCATGCCCAACAATTACTCTTGGATTTTTTTTTTGTGTATTTTTTATTATCTGAGTGCCCAATCCTTTTCCTAGTGCTTTGATTCCTTCTATGTTTATATCCTTTGGGTACACCCACCGTGCGTCGTACTCTCTAAAACCAAAAGGGTTTATATGAATATTCTCTACTTTCGACATTATATCTTATGTAATATTTTTTGATTTTTATCAGTATTTAAATTTTATCCTTGTTATTAGTTTAATGTTCTTATAATGTTCTATTGAAATGTGTAAAGATGTAGTATATCAACACTTTGTGAACACAACATGTAGTTGTTTTTACATGCAAAATTAACAAATACTAGTATTTATGAATAAAATCCTCTCACAAGCCATCGAAGAAGCTGTCGAAAAAATAAACCCAAAAGATAACTTTTCTTCAAATTTTATTAAAGCTGATAAAAAACCAGATCTTTTTTCACTTACATCTCAAACTGAACTTTTTCAAAATGAAAAAGGAATAACAATAAAAATTGATAGATCAAAAGACTCTAAGTTAACAAGTTTTGGCAAAGCAACTTTGAGCGATAGATATTTAGGTCAAAATGAATCGTATCAAGATTTATTTGCTCGTGTTGCAAGCGTATATTCTGATAACAATTTACATGCGCAAAGAATTTATAATTATATAAGTAATTTATGGTTTATGCCTGCTACACCTATACTTTCTAATGGCGGCACAGAAAGAGGCTTACCGATTTCATGTTTTTTAAATGAAGCAGGCGATAGTTTAGACGGAATTTTGGACTTATGGAGTGAAAATGTGTGGTTAGCTGCAAAAGGCGGTGGAATAGGAAGCTATTGGGGAAACTTGAGATCAATTGGAGAAAAAATCGGTAGAGTTGGAAAAACATCAGGAATTATTCCTTTTATAAAAGTTATGGATTCCTTAACTATGGCAATTAGCCAGGGATCATTGAGAAGAGGATCTGCTGCATGCTACCTTCCAATAGACCATCCGGAGATAGAAGAGTTTATTGAAATGAGAAGACCAACAGGTGGAGACCCAAATAGAAAAGCCTTAAATTTACATCATGGCATATTAGTGTCCGACGCTTTTATGAGAGCCGTAGAAACAAATTCCGAATGGGCGTTAAAGAGTCCAAAAGATGGTATTGTTCAATCTACTGTATCAGCAAGAAATTTATGGATAAGATTATTAACTGCTAGAATAGAAACTGGCGAACCATATATTATTTATGTAGACACAGTTAACAGACTTATTCCACAACATCATAAATTAGCTGGTCTAAATGTCAGAACTTCTAATCTTTGCAGTGAAATAACTTTGCCAACAGGAATTGATAAAGATGGAAATGACAGAACAGCAGTATGTTGTTTATCATCCTTAAATTTAGAAACTTATGATGAATGGAAAGATGAACCTAGTTTTGTTGAAGATGTAATGAGATTTTTAGATAATGTATTAACAGACTTTATTAATAGAGCCCCCGATTCTTTTAAAGATGCAAAATACTCTGCTGCAAGAGAAAGAAGTGTTGGTCTTGGTGTTATGGGATTTCATTCATATCTTCAAAAAAAATCAATTCCATTAGAATCTGTTATGAGTAAAGTTTGGAATAATAAAATATTTAAAAATATCCAATCCGAAGTTGACAAATCTTCAAAAAAATTAGCTGACGAAAGAGGAGCATGTCCGGATGCAGCAGATTATGGGTTTAATGAAAGATTTTCTAATAAAACCGCTATAGCACCAACTGCTTCTATCTCTATAATTTGTGGAGGAGCTTCACCTGGAGTAGAGCCCGTCGCAGCAAACAGTTATACTCACAAAACATTATCTGGATCTTATAATGTTAGAAACAGATATTTAGTTGAAATTTTGAAAAAAAAAGGAAAAAATGATGATGAAACTTGGTCTACTATTACAACAAATCAAGGTTCTGTTAAGCATCTAGATTTTTTAACTGATCATGAAAAAGACGTTTTTAAAACTGCATTTGAATTAAATCAGAAATGGATTGTTGAGCTAGGCGCTGATAGAACGCCATATATCTCTCAAGCTCAATCTATCAATTTATTTCTTCCTGCCGATGTTCATAAAAAAGAATTACATGAAATTCATTTCCAAGCATGGAAAAAAGGTTTAAAGAGTCTTTATTACTGCAGATCAAAATCCATTCAAAGAGCTGAAAACATTAATGACAAACTATCAACAAATGCGACAAAAAATGAATCGAAAGAAGACAAAGAATATGAAGAATGTTTATCATGCCAGTAACTAAATTAAAAACAACAACTGATAATGAAAAAAAATCTGGATTATTAACAGGAAACCCAGTTTATAAACCATTTAGATATCCATGGTGTTATGATGCGTGGTTAACACAACAACGAATACATTGGTTGCCAGAGGAAGTTCCTTTAGGTGATGATGTTAGAGATTGGCAAAAAAACCTAAACAAGGGTGAAAAAAATTTACTTACGCAAATATTCAGATTTTTTACTCAAGCAGACGTTGAGGTTAGTAATTGCTATATAAGACATTACATGAATGTTTTTAAACCTACAGAAACATTGATGATGATGTCATCTTTTGCTTCTATGGAAACAGTCCACATAGCAGCTTATTCTCATTTATTAGATACAATAGGTATGCCTGAATCTGAATATTCTGCATTTTTGAAGTACAAAGAAATGAAAGACAAATATGATTACATGCAAGGGTTTGATGTAAAATCAAATCATGATATTGCAAAAACTATTGCGGTTTTTAGTGCATTTACTGAAGGACTTCAGTTGTTTGCAAGTTTTGCTATACTATTAAATTTTCCAAGACATAATAAAATGAAAGGAATGGGTCAAATTGTTACCTGGTCTGTAAGAGATGAAACATTGCATTGTAACTCAATGATTAAACTTTTTAAAACTTTTATAGATGAAAATCCAAAAATTTGGACAAATCAATTAAAAAAAGAAATATACGAAGCATGCAGGACAATTATTGCCCATGAAGATGCCTTTATTAATTTAGCGTTTGAAATGGGTCCCATTGAAGGTTTAACACCTGATGAGGTTAAACAATATATTCGATGGATCGGTAACAGAAGATTAACCCAACTTGGTCTTGAACCAATTTATAAAGTTGAGAAAAATCCTCTAACATGGCTAGATACAATGTTAAACGCTGTAGAGCATATGAATTTTTTTGAAGGTAGAGCTACTGAATATTCAAAAGCATCAACATCCGGGTCATGGGGCGAAGCGTTTAGTTCACACAATAAATAATCATCTAGACTAAATTTAATTTAAGAGCATAATTATACTATGTTGGATAAATTGAAATATAAAAAATATTGGAGAAAGAGCAGTTTGAAAAAAAAAGAAGATGGTATCTTTTTTTTAGAACACGTTAGATCTAAAAAACCAAAATCTTTTTTAGAAATAGGTGTGTTTCATGGCGTTAGCTCAAGAAATGTTTGTGATTTGTTACATAAAATGAATGGAGAAAATTTTAAATACTTTGGTGTAGATTTATTCCTAACTGATTCAAAAGAATTTGAAGAAGAATTCGTCCCAAATTTTAAATTTTCTAATCCTCTTAAAAATATATACTACAAATACATAGTAAATTTAAATCCATACAGCGTAAAGTCTGTTCAAAAACTTTTAAAAAAGTATAAAAAAAATATTAATATAATTAAAGGAGATTCTAACAATGTATTAAAAAATTTAAATATAAACGAAATAGATTACGTTTTTTTAGATGGTGGACATAAATACGAAACAGTTAAAAAAGATCTTGAGTTATTAACTAAAGTTTTAGAAAACAAAGGAACAATTTTATGTGACGATTATAATCTTTCATACGCACCAGGAGTTAAAAAAGCGATAGATGAATTTGTTTCAGTAAAAAAATTAAATATAAGAATTTTAAATGCCAGATTTGCAGAGTTAACAAAAAGTTTTTAAAATATTTAAATAAAATATTATATGAAAAAAATAATTACTATTAACACTATTATTCTTCTTTGGATTATAACTATAGCTTTAGCTATCATATGGAGCTATGAAAACCCTGAAAAAGTTGAAAACTTAAAAAGCTTTTACAAAAAACAAAAAATACCTTTAGTAGAAGCTAGCGATACAATTGCTGTTAAAAAAATTGCCAATTCATTCACCGTAAACCTTTCGCAAATAGCTTCACTTTCTCAAAAAACTGCTTTTATTATTTACGAAGATGAAAAAAATAAATTTGATCCAAATAAATTAGAAATGTTCACTCAAAATGGTTATTTTATAAAAAATCTCACACCCGCAAAGCTTAATTTACCTAAAAATTTTACACTCCAAAGAAATGGTGGAATTAAGACTATTTTTTCCTATAAAAAAAATACATTTGCTTTAGTTTCCTCTTCAAAAAAGAATTGCTTTTACGCATCAATAATTCACCTGAATAACGGAAAGTCTCTTTTTGACAGCAAATGCTTGCCTGGGCTTAATAAAAATACTGACTTCAATGGATTGGGTAGCAGCAATATCCATTTAAAAAATAAAATATTTTTAAGTATAGGTGCTCCAGAACAAAGTTCCTCCAAAATTGCTGCCTTAGCACAAGATGAAAGTTCAGTTTTTGGAAAAATATTAACGATTAACAAAATTGATTTGGATAAAATTATTTTAAATAAAGAAAAGAAGCTCAAATTAGAATTATTTAGCATTGGTCATAGAAATCCACAAGGCATGACTAAAATTAAAGGTAGCATATTTAGTGTAGAGCACGGACCATTGGGAGGTGATGAGTTAAATAAAATAGTAATTAACAAAAATTATGGTTGGCCAAATGTTTCCTATGGAACAAAATATTTGTATGACAAAAGTGGAAAATCATACCAAACAAATCATGAGGTGAATAATTTTGAAGAACCACTTTTTGCATTGGTTCCATCGGTAGGTATATCTTCATTAAACACCTGTCCAATCAAATTAAGAAATTTTTATAATAAGCATTGCCTAATAGCTCTATCCTTGAGTGGAAATAATCTTAGACCAGGAAAATCTATAATTATTTATTTACTAGATGAAAAAATGAATAAAGTTCACTCAATTGAAAAAATTCATTTAGGCGAAGATTATAGATTTAGACATTTTGTAACTAATTCAAAAAATGAACTTTACGAAGATCAAAATGGAGCCATTTATGTTTCTGCTGATAAAAAGGGAATATACAGAATTGATTTTCTAAATTTTAGATAAAATACTTAATCTTGGTGGGTATAAAATTTTGACTTAGTCATAGACTATTAAGAAATAATATTATCTTTGATTGATAAGTGTTACTCTACGATGCTTCATACCACTATATTTAGAAAGTGGCCGAATTAATTTATTAGAAGAGTGCTGTTCCATTATGTGAGCGGCCCATCCAGTTATTCTTGATAAAACAAAAATGGGAGTAAAAAAATCAGTATCAAAACCCATTAAGTGATAAGTGGGTCCAGTTGGGTAATCAACATTTGGGTGAATATCTTTTCTTTTAATCATTACGTTTTTAACTGTGTCATAAATTTTACAAAACTTTTTATCTTTTTTTATTTTAGAAACTTCTTTAAAATATTTTTCCATAGTAGGCACTCTTGAGTCTCCTTTTTTATAAACTCTGTGACCAAAACCCATTACAACATTTTTGTTATCAATAGCATTATTTATCCATTTCATAGCATTTTCTGGTTTTCTAATTTTATTCATCATATGCATTACTTCCTCGTTTGCCCCTCCATGCAAAGGTCCTTTTAGACTCCCAATAGCACCAGTTATTGCACTATGAATATCAGATAGACTGCTAGTAATCGTTCTTGCGGTGAAAGTCGAAACATTAAAACTATGTTCTGCATAAAGAATTAAAGACACATCAAAAGCTTTAATAATTTCTTTATTTGGAATTTTTCCAAAGCACATATAAAAAAAATTTTCAGAAAAACTCAATCCTTTTTTGGGTGGTATAATTTTTTTACCTTTTCTTGATCTAAAAAAAGCAGCTATTGCTGTAGGAGTTTTGGCAAATATTCTTATTGCTTTTCTCATATTTGCCTTAGAAGAATTATTGTTTGTCTCCTTGTCTTCAAGTCCCATAACACTAACGACTGTTCTAGTAACATCCATTGGATGTCCTTTATTTGGCATATGTTTTATAATTTCTCTAAGATTAACTGAGATATTTCTATTTATTTCTAATTCTTTTTTAAACTTTTTAAGTTGAACTTTATTTGGCAGTTCTTTGTTTAGGATAAGAAAGGCGACCTCTTCAAAGTTGCATTTTTCACAAAGATCTTGAACTGCATAACCCCTGTAAGTTAAAGAATTAATATCTGGCATTACTTGTGAAATGGTAGTTTCGTCCACAACAATACCCAATAAACCTTTTTTAATATCTTCACTCATAAATTATTCATGCCCATCAGTCTTAAAGTCGGTAATTTTTTTACCTATCGTGTTATATTTCTCATATTCTACTAACTCGTATAATCTTTTACGTGTTTGCATTTTATCAATAATATTATTTTGATGTCCATCCTTCATAATAGCACGTAAGCCGTCCTCAACATTTTTCATAGCTAATCTTTGTGTGGTAACAGGATATATTACTATTTGGTAACCAAGATTTTCCAACTCCTTGTCTGACAAAATTTTTGACTTCCCAAATTCTGTCATATTTGCAAGTAAATTTATTTTAGAATTCTTTCTTATCATTTCAAATTCTTTTTCATTTTTCATAGCTTCAGGAAATATAATATCTGCCCCAGCAGCTTCATAAGCTTTAATGCGTTCAATTGTTTTTTCTAATCCTTCAACAGAGTTAGCGTCAGTTCTAGCTATAATTAAAAAATTTTCATCTTTTCTTGAATTAACAGAAATTTTTATTTTTTTTACCATTTCATTGAGGGGAATAATTTCTTTATTATCTAGGTGTCCACATCTTTTTTGTTCTATCTGATCTTCTATATGACATCCAGAAAGACCATACTCTTCAAATGTTTCAATAGTTTTAGCACAATCATTAAATCCTGTGTCCGCATCAACTATTGAGGGCAGGTCACTAACTCTTGATATTTGGTTTGCTCTATAGCTTACCTCTTTTAATGTAGTAAGGCCTATATCTGGAATGCCTAAGTCATTTGCCATTACAGCACCAGATATGTAAATTCCATCAAATTTTATTTCAGTAATAAGTTTAGCTGTTAAGGGGCTGTATGCGCCAGGAAATTTAAGTATTTTTTTTTCTTTAAGTTTTTTCTTTAAATCTTCTCTTTTTTTTGAATTATTTTTTTTAACAAAATGCATGAACTTAAATTTTAATCAATTACCACTATAACAGCAGTTACTAGTAACAATATAGCTAATAAATACTCAATAATTTTTTTAATTTTAGTATTTTTAATTATTGTTTTTATAGATGAGCCAAATAAAGCCCATAAACAAATAGATGGAAAGCAAACAAAAGGAGCTGTGACCGCAATAAACAATGTTGCGGTTATAAAATTTTCTTCATTTGGAAAAAATGCTGTTGCTGCAGTTAAGGCAACAACCCAAGCTTTAGGATTTATAAACTGAAATAACGCAGCTTCGTAAAGTTTTAATGGCCTACCACTTTCTTTTTCATTGTTAGAAAGCGAACCTATAATTTTCCACCCTAAATAAAGTAAATAAAAAAAACAAATCCATTTTAAATAAAACTGAATAAATGGATATTTTTGAAACAAACTACCTAAACCCAAGCATACTAATGTGATTTGAATTACGTGACCAAACGGTATTCCAATTAGATGAGGTAATGTTCTTCTAAATCCAAACTTTATACCAGAGGCCGTCAGCATTGCATTATTAGGTCCTGGAGTAGCAAACATTACAAAATAATAGCTTATAAGTGCAAAAAAAAGTTTTAGTTCAATCATAGATAATTTTTTATAATTTTTTCAAAATCTACAAAATTTTTTATTAAGTGGTCATGCTTTATTTGTGATGTTGTTTTATCTGTATAACCATCTTCAAGTAAAACAAATATTAAAGATGCATTTTGAGCAGATTGTGCATCAACTTCACTATCTCCAATCATTAAAGTTTTTTTAACATCACCGCCCAATATTTCAATAACCTTTGTGAGATGTCTAGCGTCAGGTTTGCAGTAATCAAAAGTATCGCATCCTGCAACATATTCGAAAAAAGAGTTTATTCCAATTTTTTTTAAAAGTTCAATTGCTAAATGCTCTTGTTTATTTGTGCATACAGCCATAGAAATATTATTATTTTTACACCATCTTAAAAACTCTTCCACTCCATTAATTAATTTACTTTTAACTAAAATATTATTTGAATAGAATTTTATAAATTCCTTAACCATTTTTTCTTTTATTTCTTTTTCTTTAATTTTTTTTAAATCTTTTTTGGCAGCACTCCACATTGATCTGCCAATCATTGTGCTAGCGCCTTTTCCTATAAGAGCTTTAATTTCATCACCAGACTTTGTCTTATATCCAAATTTGTCCATCACATGATTGTGTGCATTCATTAAATCAGGAGCGGTATCAACTAAAGTGCCATCTAAATCGAATAATATTGTTAATCTCTGAGTCATTTTTTTTTAGTATTATAAAGAAATATTTTGTGAGTTATTACAAAGTTTATATTAATGTAAAGAGAAATATTAATGACAGCAACTAACAAAAAAAACATTGCTTTAGCTGAAAAATTAAACCAAGAAATTCTTAGAAGTAGAGCAATGGAAGAGGGTGTGTTATTAAAAGCCCCAGAAACTGTATTCCTATCAAAAGACACCAAATTTGGAAAAAATGTAGTAATCAACCCTTATGTTGTGATTGGAAAAAAAACAAAAATTGGAAATAATGTGGAAATTTTTTCATTCACTCATATTGAAAATGCAATTCTAGAATCAAATGTCAATGTTGGTCCTTTTTCAAGAATAAGACCTGGCACATATTTATCTGAAGGTTCCAGAGTTGGAAATTTTGTTGAAACTAAAAAAAGTAAAATTGGAAGAAATTCAAAAATAAATCATTTATCATATATAGGAGATTCATTTATTGGGAAAAATGTTAATATTGGAGCGGGAACTATTACTTGTAACTATGATGGAAAAAAAAAGAATATTACAAAGATTTTAGATGGGGCTTTTATAGGATCAAATACATCTCTAGTAGCGCCAGTTAAAATTGGAAAAAAATCTATTGTAGGGGCGGGATCTTCAATAACAAAAAATGTTAAAGATAAATCTTTATCCCTAACAAGATCTAAACAAGTTGAAATTAAAAACTATAAGAAAAAATAATGTGTGGTATAATTGGAATAGCAAGCAACAAATCTGTAAGTTCAAATATAATTCATTCTTTAAAAAAACTTGAATATAGAGGTTATGACTCTGCTGGCATTGCAACAATATCAAATGGAGAGATTGATGAAAAAAAGTGTACTGGGAGAGTCGATAGTTTAGAAAAAATACTTTTTAAAAACCCTACAACAGGTAACTTAGGGATAGGACATGTAAGGTGGGCTACTCACGGAGTGCCTAGCAAAGTTAATGCACATCCCCATTCATCCGAAGAAGTTTCAGTCGTTCATAATGGAATTATAGAAAATTCCAGTACTTTAAAAAAAGATTTAGAGCAAAAAGGATATAAATTTAAATCACAAACAGATACAGAGGTTATAACTATTCTACTTACTGATTTTTTAAAAAATTTTGAATTAATTAAAGCAATTAACAAAACTTTAGAAAAACTTAATGGAAGTTTTGCTTTAGGTATACTATTTAAAAAACACAGAAATATCGTTGTCGGAGCAAGAAGAGGCAGCCCTTTAGCTGTTGGATATGGGCATAACGAAAATTTTCTTGGATCAGATTCTTACGCTCTTAAATCTATGACTAATAAAATAACATATTTAGATGATGGAGATATATGCATTCTTTCAAATGATAAAATAGAATTTTATAATCAAAAAAATATAAAAATTAACAAACAAGTTTTGACTCTCTCCAACGATAAAAATATTTCTGAAAAAGGAGATTATAAGGATTTTATGTCAAAAGAGATAAACGAACAAGACGTCACCACACAAGCCTGTATAAAAGAATATGTTAACCACTTAAAAGAAGATATAAATCTATATAATTTTCCCATCGACCCTAAAATAATTAAAAAGATAGTTTTAATTGGTTGTGGCACAGCTTATCACGCCTGTCTTTCAGCAAAACATTGGTTTGAAGAGCTTACAAATATAGATATTGAGACTGATGTAGCTTCTGAGTTTAGATATAGAAAAATTAAGTTCAAAAATGAAAATTTATATATTTTTGTTTCGCAATCAGGAGAAACAGCAGATACGTTTGCGGCCCTAGATTTGTGTAAAAAAAATAATGTAAAAACTTGCTCTGTTGTAAATGCTGTTGAGAGTTCTATAGCCAGATCATCTGACTTTGTTTTACCTATACATGCAGGTCCCGAAATAGGTGTTGCTTCAACAAAAGCTTTCATTGGCCAAATGCTTGTTTTGTATATATTAGCAATAAAAATTTCTCGAATTAGAGAAGAAATTTCTAAAGATGAATACACTAAAAAAATTATAAACCTTAAGAAGCTTCCTGATTTAATTAACAAAACATTAAAATGTGAAGGAAAAATCCAAATAATTGCAAAAGATTTTCATAAATCAAAAGGTGTTATTTTTTTAGGTCGAGGACCTTCGTTTCCCATTGCTTTAGAGGGAGCTTTGAAACTAAAAGAATTATCCTATCTACACGCAGAAGGTTATCCTGCTGGTGAAATGAAGCATGGACCACTTGCTTTGATAGAAGAAGGTTTGCCAGTAGTAATTTTAGCTCCACAAGATAGATATTTTGAAAAAACAATTTCAAATATGCAAGAAGTTATAGCAAGAGGAGGAAAAGTTTTACTAATTACCAATGAAGAAAAAAATATTATAAGCGAAAATATAAGATTTACACTAGAAGTTCCTAAAACAGACAGTCATTTAACTTCTTTTCTAACCACTATACCACTTCAATTATTATCTTATCATATTGCTTCATTAAAAAATCTTGATATAGACAAACCAAGAAATTTAGCAAAATCAGTCACAGTGGAATAAAAAAGTTCCTTTACTTCTTAAATATGAAGCAGGATATTTTAATTTTTTATCAGAAATAATATTTTTGATTATTTTCTTTTGCCTTTTATTTGGAGCCCATAAAAAAATTTTTTTACTATTATTAATACATTTTATATTTAATGTTATTCTTGAAAAATCTTTCCAAAGAACAAACTCTACATTTTTATTTTTTTTAATCTTACTTATATTAGATGATAGTGTTTTTTTAGATAGTGACGCTATATGACCATCCTCACCAAGACCCAATAACACTAAGTCAAAAATAGCTTTTTTATTTAGAAAGTAGTCTTTTATTTTTTTATTATAGGCAATCGAATCTTTGATAGGCGAGTCTTTAGTTGAAATATTATAAATTTGTGATTTAGTAATTTTAATTCTACTCAGAAGGTATTTTTTACACATTAAGAAATTAGAGTATTTAGAATTTATATTAACATGTCTTTCATCGCCTATAAAAAAATCAACTTTACTCCAGGGAAGTTTTTCTTTAGCCAAATTTTTATATAATTTTATTGGACTTTTTCCTCCAGTTAAGACAAAAGTAAATCTTTTTCTTTCTTTTATCTTCTTGGCTAACTGTCTTTTAAACTCCACAATAAATTTTTTTATTAAAAGATTTTCGTTTTTTTTTGTTATAATTTTTGTAAAACTAGCCATTTTTTACTATATAATATATTCAAACTTGGTTTTTCTTTATCTATACACTATATATACCTTAGGTTGAATATGAAAAAATGGACATTAAATAGTTGGAAGAATTTTCCCGTGAAGCACATCCCTAAGTATGAGGATGAAAAAGAACTAAATATGGTTTTAAAAAAGATGAACTCTTTTCCTCCTTTAGTTTTTGCTGGTGAAACTCGTGCGCTTAAAGAATCACTAGCGCAGGTTTCTCAGGGTAAAGCTTTTCTTTTACAGGGTGGCGATTGTGCAGAAAGTTTTGCAGAATTTCATCCCGACAATATAAGGGATACTTTTAAAGTTATTTTGCAAATGGCTTTAGTTTTAACCTTCTCAGCATCTTTACCAGTGGTTAAAATTGGAAGAATAGCTGGTCAGTTTTCTAAACCAAGAAGTTCACCTGTAGAAGTGAAAGATGGTAAAGAGCTCCCAACATATTTGGGGGACAACATTAATGGAATAGAATTTAATGAAAAAGCACGAAAACCTGACCCAAAAAGATTGTTTAAAGCTTATTCGCAATCTGCGTCCACATTAAATTTACTAAGAGCTTTTTCGCAAGGTGGTTTTGCTGATCTTAAAAAAGTTCATCTATGGAATTTAGGATTTGTAAATAAAAGTGATGAAGGTAAAAAATTTAAAGAAATAGAAGATAAAATAAGTGACTCATTATCTTTTATGGAAGCTTGCGGTATACATCCAGATCACAATAGAAGATTAAGAACTGTAAATTTTTATACATCACATGAAGCTCTGCTTTTGCCATTTGAACAATCTATGACAAGAATAGATTCAACAACTGGCGAGTATCATGATACATCGGCACATTTTGTGTGGATTGGTGATAGAACAAGACAACTTGACGGAGGTCACGTAGAGTTTTGTCGAGGAATAAAAAATCCAATTGGAATAAAATGTGGACCTACACTAAAAGATTCAGAGTTAATTAAACTTTGTAATGCTTTAAACCCTCAAAATGAATCTGGTAGAATAACTCTTATTTCAAGATTTGGAGCAGATAATGTTGAAAAATATTTACCAAAATTAATTAGATCAATTAAAAAAGCAGGTCTTAATGTTATATGGTCATGTGACCCCATGCATGGAAACACAATAAAATCTTCTACTGGTTTTAAAACAAGACCTTTTAATAATGTGGTTAAAGAAGTAAAAAGAGTTTTTGCAGTTCACCAGGCCGAAGGAACATATGCTGGTGGTCTTCACATAGAAATGACAGGACAAAATGTAACAGAATGTACTGGAGGAGCTCAAAAAATTTCTGAAAAAGATCTATCACACAGGTATCACACTCATTGCGATCCAAGACTTAATGCTAACCAGGCATTAGAATTAGCATTCTTAATTTCAGATGAGATTAAGAAAAATTCCCAATATTCAAAGAATATTATTCAAGCAGCATCTTAATATTTGAATTTTAATTATTAAGATCTATTTTAAGAATGGAATATTAATATATGAAAACAGAAGAAAGAGTTACGTACATAAAAAATTGGATACTTGAGTATTGTAAAACTACACCAACTAAAACAAAGACTTTAGTTGTGGGAATTTCTGGTGGTATTGATTCTTCAGTTACAAGTACACTTTGTGCTCTTACTGGAAAAAAAACAATTATTTTATCAATGCCTATAAATCAGATAAAGCAGCAACATGATTTAAGTTTAAAACACCAAAGCTGGCTCGAAAGTAAATTTAATAATGTAGAAAGCCATGTAATTGTTTTAGATGACTTATTTAAATCATTTAAAATATCATTAAATAAATTTGATAATGTTCATGGTTTAGCAAATTCAAGAGCAAGGTTGAGAATGGCAGCACTTTATCAAGTTGCAGCTTCTAATAACGGGATTGTTGTTGGTACAGGTAATAAAGTTGAAGATTTTGGTGTTGGTTTTTATACCAAATATGGAGATGGAGGTGTAGATATTTCTCCAATTGCAGATTGCACTAAATCCCAGGTCTGGGAAATGGGAAAAAACTTAGGAATATTAAAGGAAATTGTTGAAGCCCAACCTACGGACGGATTATGGGATGATGGCAGAACTGATGCTAATCAATTAGAAATGACATACAAAGAGTTAGAGGATGCTATGAAAAATTCTTTAAACAAAAATCATAAAAAGTATTTAGAAATAAGAAAAAGGAATTTGCATAAAATCAATCCAATCCCAATATGCAAAATGAAAGATGACTAAAAATTTAATTTTTTTTAACACTTTATCAAACAAAAAGGAAAAATTTTTCCCAATAAAAAATAATAAAGTTGGTATGTATGTTTGTGGACCTACAGTGTATGATTTTCCACATGTTGGTAACGCAAGACCATTAGTTGTTTTTAATGTTTTGTTTAGACTTTTACAAAAATTTTACGGTAAGAGAGAAGTTACATATGTTAGAAATATTACTGATATAGATGACAAAATTATTGATTCATCAAAACAAAAAAAGAAAAGTATTAAGGAATTAACAGAAGAGGTAAGCAAAAATTTTCATGAAGATTGTAAGTATTTAAATTGCTTAAATCCAACTTTTGAACCTAAAGCAACTGAACATATTAAGGAAATGATAAATATGATTTCAAATTTATTAAAAAATAATCATGCTTATGAAAATAAAAAACATGTTTACTTTTCAGTTTCTTCATTTAAAAAATATGGAAGTTTGTCTAATAAAAATTCTGAACAACTGATTTCGGGCTCAAGGATTGAGGTTTCTGCGTATAAAAAAGATCCACTTGATTTTGTTCTATGGAAACCTTCAATTGAACAAGACCCTGGATGGGATTCCCCTTGGGGAAGAGGTCGGCCTGGCTGGCATTTAGAGTGTTCCGTTATGGGAGAAAAATATTTGGGCAAACATTTCGATATTCACGGAGGTGGTCTTGATTTAGTTTTTCCGCATCATGAAAATGAAATTGCACAATCATGTTGTGCAAATAAAAGTGAGCATTTCGCAAATTATTGGCTTCATAATGGATTTGTTACTTTTAATAAAGAAAAAATGTCCAAGTCCACAGGCACCATAGTAACGATTAATAAATTACGTAAAAATGTGAATGGCCAAGTAATAAGACTTGCTCTGTTAAGCTCCCATTATAAACAACCATTAGATTGGAATGAAAAGTTAATTAACGAAAGTCAAAACACATTAGATAAGTGGTACGGTCAATATGAAAAAATCAAACCAGAAGAATTAAGTGAAGATGTCCTAAAACCTCTTAAAGATGATTTAAATACACCTGAATATATAACTAAATTACATTCACTTTTTGAAGCTTCGTCTAAAGGAAATAAATTATCAAAAATAAAATTTTTATCAGCTTGTCAGCAAATTGGGTTACTTGAAGAAGATAAAGAATCATGGGAAAATTTTAAGAAATCAATGGTAAAAATTGATGTAAACTTCATTAATCAAAAAATTGAAGATAGAAACGAAGCTAGAAAAAATGGAAATTATAAAATGGCAGATATTTTAAGGAAAGAATTAGAAGATAATGGTGTAGTTATAGAAGACAAACAGAAACAAACCACCTGGAAATATAAATGAGCAAAGAAAAAATATATATTTTTGACACAACACTTAGAGATGGAGCTCAAACAGAAGGAGTTAATTTTTCTATTGATGATAAAAATAAAATAGCAAAAGCACTGTCAAATCTTGGGGTAGATTATTTAGAAGGTGGATGGCCTGGCGCTAATACACTTGATACAACTTTTTTCAACAATCCTCCGAAACTAGAAAATACAATTTTAACTGCTTTTGGCATGACAAAAAAAGCTGGAAGAAGTGCCGAAAATGACCCTGGTCTTTCTGCATTATTAAACTCGAAAGCTTCCGCAATTTGCTTGGTTGGAAAATCTTGGGATTTCCATGTTGATGTTGCTTTAGGTATTACTAAAGAACAAAATTTAGAAAATATTAAAGAATCAGCAAAATTATTTATTAAAAAAAAAAAAGAATTTATGTTTGATGCTGAGCATTTCTTTGATGGTTATAAAAATAATCCGGAATATGCATTGAGTTGCATTAAAACAGCTTTTGATGAAGGAGCACGATGGATTGTACTCTGCGATACAAATGGGGGAACTTTACCCAATGAGGTAGGTGAAATTGTTTCTAAAGTTAACAAGAAAATTCCAGGAAAGAATCTTGGCATTCATGCCCATAATGACACAGAAAATGCTGTTGCAAATTCCTTAATAGCCGTTCTAGCAGGAGTACGTCAAGTTCAAGGTACAATAAATGGACTGGGTGAGAGATGTGGAAATGCAAATTTAATATCCTTAATTCCATCTCTTGCTTTAAAAAAAACTTTTTCCGAAAATTTTGAAATCAAAATAGGCAAAGAAAAAGTTAAAACTTTAACTGAATGCTCAAGATTATTGGATGAGATATTAAATAAGAAATCAAATAGAAGAGCTGCATACGTAGGACCGTCTGCGTTTGCACATAAGGGAGGTTTGCATGTTTCTGCCGTTTCGAAAGATCCAAAAACTTATGAACATATTGATCCAAATCTAGTTGGAAACGAAAGAAATATTATAGTTTCTGATCAAGCGGGCAAATCAAATATAATGTCAAGATTAGAAAAATATGGAATAAAAATTGACAAAAATGATCCTAAAGTTCTATCATTACTTACTGAAGTTAAAGATAGAGAGTTTGTAGGATATTCTTACGACGGTGCAGATGCTTCATTTGAACTTCTAGCTAGAAGACTTTTGGGGGAAATACCAAAGTATTTAACAATTTCAAAATATGACGTTTCAGTTAAAAAAGAATCAGAACATAAAATTAATTCTTTTGCTAAAGCTCACATTTTGGTTGATGGTAAAGAAATAGTTTGCGAAGGAAAAGGAAATGGTCCTGTTAATGCATTAGACAATGCAATTAGATCAAATGTTGATAAAGTTGGAAAATATTCAAAATATTTAAAAGATTTAAAGTTAGTTGATTACAAAGTAAGAATTTTAAATACAGGAACTAATGCAACTACAAGAGTTTCTATCGAAAGCACAGACAGTAAAGGTAAAAGTTGGTTTACTATAGGTGTGTCACCAAACATTATTGAAGCTTCATTTAAAGCTTTAATCGATAGCCTTGATTACAAACTTTATAAAGATAAAGCTCCAGCAAATAATTAATGAGTATTAAAAATATTCATTTCATTCTAGTAAGACCTCAACTTGGTGAAAATATAGGTTCCGTAGCAAGAGCTATAAAAAATTTTAATATAACTAAACTAAGAATAGTAAATCCCAGATGTGTCTGGCCCAATGATAAAGCTCTCGCAACATCAGTCGGGGCAAAAGATGTTTTGAAAAAATCAAAAGTATTTAACTCTATAGATTCATCAATTGCTGATTTAGATATTGTATTTGCTAGTACCTCTAGAATAAGGAAAGTTAACAAAAAAATAATACCTATATTAGATTTAAGTAAAAATATAAAAAGAAAGAAAAAAATAGGAATTTTATTTGGTCCTGAAGCTTCAGGTTTGTCCAATGATGAATTAAATTCTGCTGATTATTTGGTAAAAATCCCGACTAATAAAAACTTTAGCTCTCTAAATTTGTCTCATAGTGCAATAATATTTAGTTTCCAAATTTTTCAGCATTTTTTAAAAAAAAAAACAACATACAAATCATCTTACAAAAGTTCATTTGCAACAAAAGACCAAGTAAATAAGTTTCTTGATTTTATTGTTAATGGTTTGGATAAAAAGGGTTTTTTACAGCCAGATCACAAAAGAAGAAGCATGATTAGAAATATTAATAACATATTTCATAGATTAGATTTATCTGAGCAAGAAATACGTATATTACTTGGAATTTTCACTACATTAAATGGATTAAACAATAAAAGCTGAATTGACAATTCCTGACCTTTGTTTATAACTCACAAATAATAAAATATGACAAAAAGATTAGCATCTAAACATAAAGTAGATAGAAGACTAAAGGTTAATTTGTGGGGCAGGCCAAAAAGTCCATTTAATTCTAGAGATTATCCACCAGGACAACACGGTAAATCTAGACGTGGTAAAGTCTCAGATTATGGAACCCAGCTACAAGCAAAGCAACGTATGAAGTTTTATTATGGAAATATGAACGAAAGACAATTTAGAAATGTTTATCGAAAAGCAATACAAAAAAAAGGAAACACAACAGAAAATTTGGTAGGAATATTAGAGAGCAGGTTAGATACTGTAATTTATAGAGCAAAGTTTGCTACTACAGTTTTTTCAGCAAGACAATTAATTAACCATGGACACATAAGAGTAAATGGAAAAAAAGTTAATATTGCGAGCTACTTAGTAAGAGTTGAAGATTCAATAGAAGTAAGACAAAAGTCAAAAGAAATGTTGATAATAGCTGGCTCTTTGGTGAGTAAAGAAAGAGAAGTTCCTGAGTATATCCAAATGGATGAAAAAAATAAAACAGCAAAGCTAATTAGAATTCCAAAGTTTTCTGAAGTTCCTTATCCCGCTCTAATGGAGCCAAATTTTGTCATTGAGTATTACTCGAGGTAATATTCTTTTTGTTAAAAAGAACCACATTAAATTCAATCAATAACATTTTAAGCAAAAATTCTAACTGGAAAATTCTTGATGTGGGATGTGGCTACAGAGCAAATAAATTTGCTACTGTAATTTCAGATGTACAAGATTTAAGTGGTTATTATAACAATAGAAATTTTATAAGAGTTTCCAGTAAAGAGCTGCCATTCAAAAACAAAGAATTTGATTTTGTTATAGCAAGTCATGTAATCGAACATGTTGAAGATTTTGAGTTTTTTATTAAAGAGTTAGAAAGAGTTTCAAATAAAGGTTACATAGAACTACCTACCAGACTTGGAGATAATATAGTTTTTGAAAATAAAAGTGATCATATTTGGTGGTTCAAATTTAATGATCATGAAGATAAAATTATAGCATCAAAAAAAAAACAATTTATTGATCCTTTTATAACAGTATCTATGGCAAAATTATTAGAAAAAATGTTTAGAGAAAGTTTAGTTATGGAATTATATTGGGAGAACACAATAAATTATGAATTTGATATCGAGCTTGAAAAAGAAAATTTTGAAAAAATATCTTTTTTTAAAATAATTAGAAAATTTTTTAGTAAAAAAATTAGAACTTTTTTGAGAAAAAAATAGTATTATTGAGATTTATGTAGAATTTTCTTATCTTTTAAAAACTTTTGCAACTCACCATTTTCAAACATCTCTTTTATAATATCACACCCACCAACAAATTCTCCCTTAATATATAATTGTGGAATAGTAGGCCATTCACTGAATTGTTTTATACTTTGTCTAACCTCAGGATCATCAAGCACATTCACACCTTTAAATTTAATTTCTAAATGCTTAAGAACATTTGAAACAGCCAAAGAAAAACCACACTGAGGAACTTCTGGGGTTCCTTTCATGAAAAGACATACTTCGTTTTGTTTTATTTCTTCTTTGATTTTATTTAGAGCATTATTTTCCATTTTATTTCTCCATTGTAAGCAACGCTAGTGCGTGCAGTTCATTTCCCATTTTATCACCTAAAGTTTTATATACCAGCTTATGTTGTTGTATTTTTGTTTTACCATTAAATTCTTTTGACTTAATTGTCGCGGAATAGTGATTTTCGTCCCCAGCCAAATCTTTTATTGATATCTCTGCATCTGGTATGCCTTTTTTAATCAAATTCTCAATTTCTTCTATTTTTAAACTCATAATTTCTATTTTACCTTAAAGTAATTTTTAAACCAATAGCAGTTAAAATCTTTTAAATCAGAAACATCAATACTAATTTCTTTGTCAATATTTAATGTTTTTTTTTGAGTATTTCCAATTAATTCAAAATATACACTATTTTTTTCTAAAATCTTAAATGTTTCTTCCTTATTTTTTTCGTTTATTTCAATTATATATCTACTCTGATCCTCACCAAATAAATATTCATGATTACTTATATTTTTAATAGGGATTTTTATTTTAGCTCCAATGTTACTTGAAATACACATTTCTGACAAAGTAATGATAATACCACCACCTGAAATGTCGTGAACTGAGTTTAATAATTTATTTTCTATTAATGTTTTAATTACCAAACCATTGTTTTTTTCATTAAAAAGATTTATTTCAGGAGGTGGGCCTTCATTAATATCTAAAACTTCTCTAAAGAATTCACTTTGATAAAGATGTCCTAAAGTTTTTCCAACAACAACTATATAACTTCCTATTTCTTTAAAGTTTTTTGTCATCATACAATCTAAATTTCTTATTAAACCTACACCACCGATTGTAGGTGTTGGAGATATAGCTTTATTATGAGTTTCGTTATAAAAAGAGACATTTCCTGAAACCACTGGAAAGTCTAGATATTTACAAGCTTGACTAATGCCATCAATGGTTTCTACAAATTGTCCCATGATTTTATCTTTTTCAGGGTTGCCAAAATTTAAGCAATTCGTAATAGCAATTGGATTTGATCCAACGGAAATAAGATTCCTCCAGGCTTCACAGACGACCTGTTTACCACCAGTTGTTGGGTCCGCTAAACAATAGTTTGTTGAAGAATCTACAGTCATTGCAACAGCTTTATTTTTTCCATGAATTCTAACGACAGCTGAGTCCCCACCTGACTTTTGGATAGTATCACCCATAACAGTTTGATCGTACTGCTCCCAAACCCAACTTTTTTCTGAGTTATTTGGACTTGTTAGTATTTTTTTTAAACAATCAGATAAATTAAGTGAAGTAAAATTTTTAGAAGGAATTTTTTTTTTAGATATAATATTTTTTTTCCATTTTCTGTCATAAATAGGAACATCTGTTGATAGCGATGTTAATGGAATATTTGCTACTTCTTTATTATCAAAATTTAAGACTAAATTATTTGAATTAGTAGTTTTGCCTATAATAGAAAAATCAAGATTCCACTTATTAAAAATTTTTTTTGCTTTCTCTTCTTTTCCTGAATTTAATATCAAAAGCATTCTTTCTTGACTTTCTGAAAGCATCATCTCATATGGGGTCATATTTTTTTCCCTACATGGAACTTTATCTAAATTTAATTCAATACCAAGCTTACCTTTAGAAGCCATCTCAACACTTGAAGAAGTTAGTCCTGCCGCTCCCATATCTTGTATTGAGATTATTGAGTCATCTTTCATTAATTCTAAACAAGCTTCTAAAAGAAGTTTTTCAGTAAATGGGTCACCAACTTGAACGGTTGGTTTTTTTTTCTCAGTATTTGAATCAAATTCAGCAGACGCCATGCTAGCTCCATGAATTCCATCTCTACCAGTTTTTGAACCCACATATATAACTGTCTTATTTATTCCTTGAGCTTTTGAATAAAATATCTTATCTTTTTTGACCAATCCTACTGCCATAGCATTCACCAATATATTTTCATTATAAGTTGTGTTAAATTTAACTTCTCCACCCACATTCGGAACCCCAATACAATTTCCATAACCTCCAATTCCAGAAACTACTCCATTTAATAGATTTTTTGTTTTTGGGTGTTTATGTGAACCAAAATGTATAGAGTTTAATGTAGCTATAGGTCTTGCTCCCATAGTAAAGATATCTCTTAGTATTCCGCCAACACCAGTTGCCGCTCCCTGGTATGGTTCAATGAATGATGGATGATTATGACTTTCAATTTTAAAAATTAAAGCATCATTATCCTCTATATCTATAACCCCAGCATTTTCACCAGGCCCCTGTATTACTTTTTTATTTTTGGTAGGTAGTGTTTTTAAATACTTCTTTGATGACTTGTAAGAACAATGTTCATTCCACATAGCCGAAAATATTCCTAATTCTAAATGATTAGGTTCACGGTTAATTAAATTAATTATTTTTTTATATTCTAATAAACTAATACCGTGATTTTTAATTATATCTTTAGTTATTTTCATATTTATTTTTTTTTAAGAAGACTTTTAAACATTAACGAACCATCTTCACCAGACAATAATGGATCAATTAGTCTTTCTGGGTGTGGCATTAATCGTAAAATATTTTTATCACTACTTAAAATACCAGCTATGTTATTAGTTGACCCATTAGGATTAGAAATGTCATTAACTTCGCCTTTTTGATCACAATACTTAAAAGCTATTAGGTTTTTATCTTCAAGCATCTTTAAATTATCGCCATCTGTAAAATAATTACCCTCATTATGTGCTATTGGTAATTCAATAATTTTTTTCTCCCTATAATTTGTGCAAAAATTATTATCAAAATTCATGACTTTTAAAAAAATATTTTTAGATAAAAATCTAAGCTTAGAATTTCTTAATAAAGAACCAGGTAACAAACCTGTTTCAATTAAAATTTGAAATCCATTACAGATACCTAATAACAAACCACCTTTTTTTGCATGTTTAATTACACTATTTATAATTCTTGATTTGCTAGCTATACAACCAGTTCGCAAATAATCTCCGTAAGAAAATCCTCCTGGCAAAACCACAAGATCAGATTCTGGAATGTCTACTTCGTCATGCCAAACCATTTTATTTTTAAAATTAAATTTTTCAAGAGCTACAGCGATATCTCGATCACAATTTGAACCAGGGAAAACAACTACAGATGATTTCATTATTTAATATTTATTGTGTAATCCTCAATAACTGAATTTGTTAGTAGCTTTTTACTAATCTCTTCAATTATTTTCTTTGCTTTATCTTTATTAGATTCATCTAATTCAATTTCAAAATATTTTCCTTGTCTTACGTCAGTAATATTTTCATATCCCATATTTTTAAGAGTTTGACTAACCACTTTGCCTTGCGGATCCAGAACATCTTTTTTTAATGTGATTGTAGCTGATATTTTCACTTTATTTTTTCTTTAAGTTTACAGCTTTAGGTTTTCCAAATTTTACTTCGCTTATATTTCCATCTTCATGAATTATCCCAAGTCGTCGCGCCACCTCTTGGTATGCTTGAATAATATTTCCTAAATCTTTTCTAAATCTATCTTTGTCCAATTTTTTTTCACTTATTACATCCCATAATCTGCAAGTATCAGGACTAATTTCATCAGATAATAAAATTTCATTCTTTCCATTAATAATAGTCTTTCCAAACTCTAGCTTAAAATCAACAAGTTTAATTCCAACAGCCCTAAACATTCCTTGCATAAAATCATTTATTCTTAAACAGGATTTTTTTATAAAATCTAGCTCAGATTCTGTAGCCCATTTAAACTCTAGTATGTGTTCTTTTGCTACAAGAGGGTCTCCCAAATCATCATTTTTATAACTAAACTCTATTAAAGGTTTTGACAAAATTGTGCCATCGGGTATGCCTAATTTTTTAGTCAGTGACCCAGTGGCAATATTTCTTACTATAAATTCAACAGGAATAATTTCCACCAAATAAACTAATTGTTCTCTCATATTTAATCTTTTAATTAAATGGGTTTTAATTCCAACTTGGTTTAAATTATTAAAAATGTGTTCAGAAATTCTATTATTTAAAACACCCTTTCCTTCAACGGTAGATTTTTTTAAATTATTAAAAGCTGTAGCAGTATCTTTAAAATGTTGAATAGCTGTACCTTTTTCTGGGCCTTCATAAATAATCTTGGCTTTACCCTCGTAAAGTTTTTTTCCTTTACTCATTTTATTTAAATATCCTTTTATAGATTAAATCAATATTTCTAGTGTGGTATTTGACCTCAAACATCTTAGCTAAATTTTTATTAGAAATTTTTTTATTAATCAATGAGTCATTAATCAAACTATCATATAAAGGTATATTATTTTTCCATGAATTTTGTGCATTTTTTTGCACTACCGAATAAGCTTTCTCTCTCGTAAAACCTCGCTTTGTTAATTCTAACATTACTCTTTGTGAAAATATTATGCCATTAGTTAAATTAAGATTTTTCAACATTCTTTTTGGGTGAACATTCAAATTTTCTATAATATTTTTTAATCTATTAAGTGCAAAATCTAACGTAATAGTAGAATCGGGGCCTATATTTCTCTCGACACTAGAATGCGAAATATCTCTTTCATGCCAAAGCGCAATATTTTCAAGAGCAGGAACAACATATGATCTGACCATTCTTGATAAGCCAGTTAAATTTTCACTTAATATAGGATTTTTTTTATGTGGCATAGCCGAAGATCCCTTTTGATGTTTACCAAAAAATTCCTCAACTTCACTTAACTCTGTTTTTTGTAAGTTTCTAATTTCTGTTGCAAATCTTTCAATGGATCCAGCTATTATTCCCAAAATACTAAAATAATATGCATGTCTATCTCTAGGTATAATCTGTGTTGATATAGGCTCAACATCAAGGTTAAATTTTTTTGCAACATAGATTTCAACATTTGGGTTCACATTTGCGTATGTACCGACCGCTCCTGAAATAGCACATACAGAAATTTCCTTTATAGCGCTATCAAGTCTTTTTTTGTTTCTTTTAAATTCTTCGAAAAATGTTGCTAATTTTAAACCAAACGTTATTGGTTCTGCATGGATTCCGTGACTTCTTCCAATACAAAATGTTTTTTTATATTTTAAAGATTTATTTTTTAATACCTTTAAAATTTTATCAATATCATCACTTATAATTTTTCCTGACTGCTTAAGTTGTATATTAAAACATGTGTCCAAGACATCTGACGAAGTCATTCCTTTATGTAAAAATTTACCTTCTGGACCAACTTTTTCAGTAATAGAAGTTAAAAAAGCAATTACATCATGATGTACTTGACTTTCAATTTTATGAATGCGTGAGATATTAATTTTTGCTTTTCTTTTTACCTTTGACGCAACACCTTTTGGAATTTCATTATTTTTCTCCATAGCTTGAGCAGCTGCAATTTCAATATCAAGCCATATTTTGTATTTGTTTTCTTCACTCCAAATTTTTTTAATCTCTTTTCTAGAGTATCTTTCAATCATGTAATATACGGGGGTTGTTTATAATTTTTATTTGATTTGGTGAAAATTTCAACACCATCATTAGTTACACCAACTGTATGTTCAAATTGTGCTGATGAGCTTTTATCTTTTGTAACAGCGGTCCATCCGTCTTTTAAAATTTTAGTTTCATGTGAGCCATCATTAATCATAGGCTCAACAGTAAAAATCATTCCAGTTTCTAGCTTTAAACCTTCTCCTTTCTTTCCATAATGCAATATATTTGGGTCAGTATGAAAAGTTTTTCCAATACCATGACCACAAAAGTCCCGCACAACTGAAAAACCTTTTTTTTCTACATAAGTTTGTATTATTTCACCAATGTCTCCTAAGTGTACTCCATTCTTTATAATGTTTATAGCTTTCATCATTGATTCATATGTTGCAGACACTAAATTTTTATTTTTTATAGAAGGATCTCCCACAAAAAACATCCTACTGGTATCGCCGTGCCATTCATTTACAATTGCCGTTACATCAATATTTATTACATCTCCATCTTTTAAATATTTTTCTGAAGGTATACCGTGACATACTATATGATTTGTTGAAGTGCAGCATGATTTTGGAAATCCCCTGTAAAATAAAGGAGCTGAATATCCACCATTATCTCTGATAAATTCGTAGCAAATTTTATCTAATTTATTAGTTGATACCCCAGGCTCAACATAAGATGTTATTTCATCCAATGTTTCAGCAGCTAAAGTTCCCGCTACTTTAATTTGTTCAAAATTCTCTTTATAATCAAGACTCATATTTTATTTGGTTACTAAGTTTTATCTCTTCATTATTCAATTTACAATCGTAACAAAGTATTTTAACACCACTTTTTAAAGCTTTATCAAATGAAAATTTGTATTCTTTATCAATATCTTCTGCAATTTTGAATTCATTGCATCCCTCCATCTGTATTAAATATAGTATGTATGCGTGATAACCTTTTTTTTTTGCTTTTATAAGTTCATTTAAATGTTTAGTGCCTCTTGTTGTTATAGAATCAGGAAATTCAGCAATATTTTTATCTCTAAGCAAGGTTACATTTTTAACTTCGAGGTAGCATTTCGCTACTTCGTTACTAAGAAGAAAATCAAATCGTGTATTTTTGGTAAATTTAACTTCTCTTTTTATATTAATAAATTTATTTAGTTTATTTATTTTTTTAAGGTTTAAACCTTCTTCGACTATTTTATTAGTTAATAGAGTGTTTATTCCAATTTTTTTTTTATTACTTTCAATTATCTGAAGTGTGTATTTTAACTTTCTATTTGGGTTGTCAGATTTTGAAAACCAAACTTTACTACCTTTTTTGAGCAAACCCATCATAGAGCCTGTATTTGGACAATGGCCAGTTATAACCTTGTTTTTATATTTAATGTCAACAAAAAATCTTTTATATCTTTTGATTAAAGTTCCTTGTAATAATCTTTCTTTAAATTTCATATAATATAAATATTATCAGAATATGAAAAAAGCTAATAAAAAATTGAATGCTGCTATTATTATAATTGGTAATGAAATTTTATCAGGAAGAACCCAAGACGTTAATGTCGCAAGTATTTCTAATTGGTTAAATGAATTGGGGGTTAAGCTTGAAGAAGTTAGAATTATTCCTGATAAAGAGAATACTATCGTGAAAACAGTTAATGAGTTAAGAAAAAAGTTTAGATATATTTTTACTACTGGAGGTATTGGGCCAACTCATGACGATATTACATCCAAATCTATCTCCAAAGCTTTTAAAGTAAAGTACTGCTATCATCCGGAAGCTTTTAATATTTTAGAAAAATATTATGAAAAGGGAAAATTTAATATTGGACGAAGAAAAATGGCAAAAACTCCAAAAAATGCCACTTTAATTTACAACCCCTCTAGTGCAGCGCCTGGGTTTTTTATTAAAAATGTTTATTGCTTACCTGGTGTACCCTCTATTTTAAAATCTATGTTGGGTGGATTAAATAATAAAATAATTGGTGGCAACAAAATTGAAAGTAAAACTTTAAGTTTGCGTACAGTAGAAAGTGAAATATCAGTTCCTTTAGAAAAAGTTCAAAACAAATATAAAAATTTAGACATAGGCAGCTATCCTTTTTTCAAGCAAGGAAAAATAGGAGTTTCACTTGTAATAAGATCAAATAAGTTAAAATTAATTCAAAAATGTATGATTGATATTATGAAGTTTGTGAAAAAAAAAAAAATTAAGATTATTATTAACAAATAAAATGACTTACTATTTTGCTTACGGTAGCAACCTACATCATTTACAAATGAAAAGACGATGCCCCAAATGTCGTTATATAAAAAAATTCGTTTTAAATAATTTTCAATTAACTTTTAGAAATAAAGGTGGTTGGGCGGATATACAAAAAAAAAAGGATAAAAAAGTTTACGGAGCCCTATATATAATTTCTAAGTACGCAGAAAGAAGACTTGATAAGTATGAAGACTATCCAATTATATATAAAAAAATTTTTTTTAAGTATAAAAATAAAAAAGTGATGACTTATACAATGGTTAGAAAAACAAAGTTTGTTTCACCAACTACACGTTATTTAAATATTATCAAACAGGGCTACAAAGATTGTAAAATAAATATTAGAAATTTAAATGTTGCCTTGCTGCCATCAAAACATCCTCAACTTTAATTGACGAGATGTCAGAAGTTTTTTTAATTTTTTTACTATCTAATACTATTAAATTTTTATAATTGGGAGCAAATTTTTCGGAGTTAGTTGGTCCAAATAATACTATCATTGGTGTTTTTGTTAATGACAGCATATGCATTACACCATTATCTATTGAGATTGCAAATTTAAGTCTCCTACCTAAACAAGCAACTAAAGCAGGGGATGATAAATTGCTTTCGTGCTCAGGAATGATAGCGTTAGGTATTAATTTATTAATTTTATTTTTTAAGTCATTATTTTCTTTTTCAACAAAAAAAACTGGCATTATATTTTTTTCTTTTAGTTTGTTGCATATATCGACTACATTTTTTATTGGCCATTCTTTTTTTCTATAAACATTTCCTTGAGTAATAGAAAAGCCTATGTAGTTATTATTTGGAAGTAATTTTTTTGCCTCCTCCACATACTTGCTATTAATTTTATTTAAATCATAATCTTGTAATTTACATTCTACTCCTAGGATTTTGTTTATAGCTTTTAAGATTGTTTCATTAATTTTTGTATTTTTTTTTATATTAACTTTCGGTGTTGATAAAAGAAAATTAAAACAAGAGGATATAAAAAATTTATGAGGAATCATTTTAAGTATTAGTGAGTTTCTTATTTTTGATTGCAAATCAATTATCAAGTCAAATTTTTTTATATTTTTTTTTTTAATTTGACTTTTAGCTATCAATAAATGCCACCACCTAAACCCAAAATATTTAATATCCAAATCAACTGTTTCAATATGTGAATTAAGGTCTTTCAAACTATAATTAAAATGATTTTTATGGGAGCATAGGTAATAAAAATTGGCATTTTTAAATTCTTTTTTTAATGAATTTATTAAAGGCAATATTTGTATTGCATCTCCAATACCCCCACCAGAATTGTAAAATAGTACTCGATTGATCATATAAAAAACTATACAAATAATTGATTTACTTGACTAACATAATAAATTAAAACATGTCTTTTTTAAGAAATGCCCTCGTGGTGAAATTGGTAGACACAAAGGACTTAAAATCCTTGCCATTTATGGAGTGCCAGTTCGAGTCTGGCCGAGGGCACCAAAAAATATGACTACAAAATTACATTTTGTAATTGATAAAACGATAAAAAATGGTTTTTTCAAAAAAACAATACTTAAAAAATATAAAAACTACTCCCCCAGGTTCGCAAACTTTATAATTGTCATTGGAGGTGATGGTTTCATGCTGGAAAGTCTTAAGAAATTTCAAAAATTCAACAAACCATTCTATGGAATGAATAAGGGAACGTTTGGATTTTTGATGAATAAATTTGATTTAAAAAAACTTGATAAAAGAGTTAATAGAGCTAAGCAGATTAAAGTTTGCCCTCTTTCAATGAACGCTATAACAAAAAATAATATTAAAAAGAAGGCTATAGCAATTAATGAAATATCCTTGTTTAGACAGAGTAGACAAACTGCTTCATTAAAAATTCAATGTGGAAAAAATATTTTAATTAAAAAATTAATTTCTGATGGTGTTTTAGTGTCCACTCCTGCAGGTAGTACAGCTTATAATTTGTCTGTTCATGGTCCAATTTTGTCATTAGATTCAAATAAGATTGCCATAACCCCAATCAGTCCCTTTAGACCAAGAAGATGGAAGGGTAAAGTTATATCTCATAACAATATAATTAAAATTAATAATTTAAATATAAAAAAAAGACCTATAAGTGTAGTTGCTGACAATGTTGAGGTGCGCAATATAAAAAGTGTAAATATAAAAGTTGATACGACAATATCTTTTAAACTTTTGTATGACAAAAATAATAGTTTGACTAAAAAAATTAAATTAGAACAATTAAGAAAGCAGACAGCTTAAGTTTAATTATAAAAGTTGAGTTTTTTTGTTTATGTATTTAATTGTGGTGCCCTCACACGGACTCGAACCGCGAACCTCCTGATTACAAATCAGATGCTCTACCAATTGAGCTATGAGGGCGTTGAGCGTTTGTAGAATATTTTAATTTATTCTTCAAGTTTTATCTACCTCTTAGGAAGTTTTTGTATTAATATGTTTTATGATTTAGTAACCATATTAATTAAATCAATAGATTTTATGTATAGTAAATTTGGACAATTCATAGACGGAAAATGGCAACAATCTGAAAGTAAAGCAACTTATGATGTCGTTAACCCAGCCACAGAAGAATTAATAGGAAAAGCGTCAAAAGCTTCATCCGCAGATATAGATAGAGCACTAACATCTGCTCAAAAAGGTTTTTTAATTTGGAAGAAATATTCACCATGGGATAGATCAAAAATAATTAGAAATATTGCTGATCAAATTAGAAAAAAAAATAATGAATTAGCTAAATGGATGACTTTGGAAACAGGAAAGCCATTCGCAGAAGGTTTGGCTGAAGTAAGTGGCTCTGCTGATATTTTTGAATGGAATTCAGAGGAAACAAAAAGAATTTACGGCCAAACAGTACAGAGTAGATTTGAGGACACAAGAGTCATTATTAATTACGAGCCTGTTGGAGTGGTCGCTGCTTTATCACCATGGAATTTTCCCTTAGTTTTGGCTGCAAGAAAAATTTCAACAGCTTTGGCAGCCGGTTGTTCAGTAATATGTAAACCAGATGTTATTGCTCCAGGCACTGTTATGGAGTTAGTTGATATTATTAGTAAATGTGGAGTTCCGTCTGGTGTTGTAAGTTTATTATCAGGAGACCCATCTATTATTGCGTCACAACTAATTTCCTCTGATATTGTAAAAAAAATTTCTTTAACAGGATCTACTAGGGTTGGTAAAATAATTTTAAAACAAGCTGCAGAGAAAATTCAAAGAGTTACAATGGAATTAAGTGGGCATGCTCCATTTATAGTTCATGAAGATGCCAATATTGAAAAAGCTGTAGATATAGCCGTAGCTGCAAAATATAGAAATAATGGTCAAGTTTGTATTTCTCCAAGCCGTTTTTATATTCACGAAAATAAAAAGGAACAATTTGCTAAATCTTTTGTTAATAAAACTTTAAAATTAAAAATTGGAAATGGAATGAAGGATGATGTTCAACTAGGACCCATTACTACAAAAAAAAGATTGGAAGAAATCGAAAAATTAGTTGAAATAACAAAAAAAGAGGGAGCTAAAATATTATGTGGTGGTAAACGACCTTCTGGTTTTAATAAAGGATATTTTTATGAACCAACAGTGTTTGATGATGTAAAAGAAAACTTTAAAATAATGACAGAAGAACCTTTTGGTCCTCTAACACCTCTTTTAACATTTAAAAATTTTAATGAAGTCGTTGATAAAGCTAATAACCAAGCAGCAGGTTTAGCCTCTTATGTTTGCACAAATTCAATTGAATTAGCAAATAGAACTTCAGAAGCATTAGAAACTGGTATGGTTGCAGTAAATACACCTTTTATTTCAAATGCAGAAACTCCATTTGGTGGAATAAAACAAAGTGGATACGGCAGGGAAGGTGGATCAGTAGGAATAAAAGATTATCTTAATATTAAATATACCCATCTTGGTATCAAAGGATAAATATTAAATGGTAAAAATTAATTAGTTTAATGGTGAGTTTTAGAAAAAATTTTAGCAGCAGCTATCCACAAAAAGCAAGAAAATGCTTGCAACAAGTTAATTACTTTATTAAACAATTTTATAAATGAATTTAATCCAACACTTTGTGAATGGAAAGCTCACTTCAGCTAAATCTAAAAGAATTGGGAAAATATTTAACCCCGCAACTGGAGAGCAGCAATCTCAAGTCCAGTTAGGATCAAAGTTAGATTTAGATGAAGCTGTTGAAGTAGCAAAAAAAGCTTTTGAAACTTGGTCACTAAAGCCTCCAATACAAAGAGCTCGGGTAATGTTTAAATTTAAAGAGTTAATTGAAAAAAATTCTGACGAAATTACAAAGTTAATTGTTTCCGAACACGGAAAAGTTTATGAAGATGCAAAGGGATCTTTATCAAGAGGTTTAGAAATAGTTGAGTTTGCCTGCGGAATACCACAAGTTCTAAAAGGTGAATTTACAGAAAATGTAGGTACTGATATAGATAGTTGGTCAATAAGACAGCCTCTTGGAGTTTGTGCAGGAATTACACCATTTAATTTTCCTGCAATGGTTCCAATGTGGATGTTTCCAATGGCAATAGCTTGTGGAAATACTTTTATTTTAAAACCATCAGAAAAAGATCCGTCTTGTTCAGTTAAATTAGCGGAACTACTAAAAGAATCAGGCTTACCAGACGGTGTATTTAATATTATTAATGGAGACAAAGTAGTGGTGGATGCCATTCTAGAAAACAAAGATATTAAGGCAGTAAGTTTTGTAGGCTCAACTCCGGTAGCAAAATATATTTATGAAAATGCAGCTAAAAATGAAAAAAGAGTACAAGCTCTTGGTGGAGCAAAAAATCATTGTGTGGTAATGCCAGATTGTGATTTAGATCAAGCTGTAAATGGTTTAATGGGAGCTGCGTATGGATCTGCAGGAGAGAGGTGCATGGCTCAGTCAGTAGCAATTGCTGTTGGGGATATAGCTGACAACTTAGTTAACAAGTTAAAAAAAAAAGTTGAAGCTTTAAAAATTGGACCGGGCATAGACAAGACATCAGAAATGGGACCATTAATTACCAAAGAACATCTTGAAAAAGTAAAACGTTATGTTGATTTAGGAAAAAATGAAGGAGCAAAATTAGTTGTTGATGGAAGAAATTTAAAGTTACAAGGATATGAAAAAGGTTTTTATATTGGAGGCTGTTTGTTTGATCATGTAACTAACCAGATGCGAATCTATAAAGAGGAAATTTTCGGACCCGTTCTTTCAATTGTAAGAGTAAAAAAATTTGAAGAAGCAACAAAATTAATTAATGATCATGAGTTTGGAAATGGAACAAGCATTTATACAAGAGACGGTGATGTAGCTAGAACATTTGCAAGTAAAATTCAAGTTGGAATGGTAGGTGTAAATATACCAATACCTGTGCCTGTTGCTTTTCATAGTTTTGGTGGATGGAAAAGATCTTTATTTGGAGATCAACATATGCATGGCATGGAAGGAATGAGATTTTATACTAAACTTAAAACAATAACATCAAGATGGCCATCCGGTATAAGATCTAATCCAGAATTTGTTATGCCAACAATGAAATAAATTCTACTGGTAAGAAGTATTTATTAAATTCAGCAGTATTAAAAAAACTATTTTAGAAATTTATTTTTTTTTTAAACTATTAATATAATGAAAGACAACAGCTGCTGAATTAGAAATATTTAAGCTTTCAACATTTTTATTTATATCAATCTTTAATATAAAATCGGAATTCTTTAAAGTTTGAAATTTAAGACCATAACCTTCAGACCCAAACAAAAGGACATTATTACCACCCCAAGTATGATGTTCAAAATTTTTTTCACCATCTTTATCAAATCCACATACCCAGAAATTTTTTGACTTTAAATATTTTAAGGTTGTTTTTATATTAGATACTTCAAATATGTTAATATTCTCCACAGATCCACTCGCACTTTTGTGTAATAGTTTACTTTCACTAGGATACGATCTCTCTTTAACTATAATTCCATCTATATTGAAAGAAGTTGCACTTCTAATTATAGATCCTATGTTTCTAGGATCTGAGACATCCTCTAAAGCAACAAAAGTCAAATCTCTTTTGTTTTCTTCTAAACTTAAATAATCCTTTAGACTTATTTTTTCCAAGTGTTCAATTTCAGCTATCATTCCTTGATGTGATATTTGATCTTTAGAGCATAGACGATCTAGTTCATTTTTGGTTTTATAAAAAATTTTTAAATCCTTTAAAAGACCCAAGTTTTGATTTTCTTTGTTTATTTTTTTTTTAGAATCTTCCGTTAAAAAAATTTTTAAAACTTTACGTTTTGGGTTTTTTAGCGCTTGAGTCACCGCATGCTTGCCAGCTATTAAAAATGTTGATTTTTCCATGCTTTTTATCTCTAATTTACACGATTTATATGGATTAATAGCATATTAACAGCAAAAATCATTTATTGCATTTGTTTAAGAAGATGATTATAAAACGTTGTTGTTAAAGCTTTATTGCTAACTTCGGTAACCTCTGAGTTTTCGGAGGGGTACCAAAGCGGTCAAATGGGGCGGGCTGTAAACCCGTTGACTTCGGTCTTCGAAAGTTCGAATCTTTCCCCCTCCACCAAAGCAAATAAAGTTTTGAACAACTTGAGAGTGTGATAAGTTTGGATCGTTGCGGGTGTAGTTCAATGGTAGAACACCAGCCTTCCAAGCTGGTCGTGAGGGTTCGATTCCCTTCACCCGCTCCAAGTTTTATTTAAAAAGGATTTAAAAAGGAAAAAAAAATGGCTGAGAAAAAAAAATTTGAACGAAATAAACCTCATTGTAACATTGGTACAATTGGACACGTGGATCATGGCAAAACTACTTTAACGGCCGCTATAACAAAAGTTTTATCTGAAAGTGGCGGAGCTGAATTTATTGCTTATGATCAGATAGATAAAGCCCCAGAAGAAAAGGAAAGAGGGATAACTATTTCAACTGCTCACGTTGAGTACGAAACTGAAAAAAGACATTATGCTCACGTAGATTGCCCAGGTCACGCTGACTACGTAAAAAATATGATAACTGGAGCAGCTCAGATGGATGGAGCTATTTTAGTAGTAAATGCTGCTGATGGTCCTATGCCACAAACAAGAGAGCACATTCTTTTAGCAAGACAAGTTGGTGTTCCTGCTATTGTTGTTTACTTAAATAAAGTAGATCAAGTAAAAGATAAAGAGCTTTTAGATTTAGTTGTCGAAGAAGTTCGTGAACTTTTAACTTCATACAAATTCCCAGGTGATAAAACACCAATTATTCAAGGTTCAGCTTTAGCTGCCGTTGAAGGTAAAGATGAAGCTGTTGGAAAAAATTCTATTTTGGAATTAATGAAAGCAGTTGATGAATTTATTCCTCAACCAGAAAGACCAAAAGATAAACCTTTCCTTATGCCTATAGAAGATGTTTTTTCTATATCTGGGCGTGGAACAGTTGCTACAGGCCGTGTTGAACAAGGTGTTGTAAAAACTGGTGAAGAATTAGAAATAGTTGGTATTAAAGATACTAAAAAAACTGTAATCACTGGAGTTGAAATGTTCAGAAAAATTTTAGACACAGGCGAAGCTGGAGATAATATTGGCGCCTTGTTAAGAGGTGTTGAGAGAACTGATATTGAAAGAGGTCAAGTATTAGCAAAACCTGGGTCAGTTACTCCGCATACAGAGTTTGAGGCTCAAGCTTATATTTTGAAAAAAGAAGAAGGTGGAAGACATACACCTTTCTTTACTAAATATAGACCACAGTTTTATTTCAGAACAACAGATGTAACTGGAGAAGTAACTTTACCTGCTGGAACTGAAATGATTATGCCAGGAGATGATTCTAAGTTTAATGTTAAACTAATTACTCCAATTGCAATGAATGAAAAATTGAATTTTGCTATTAGGGAAGGTGGTAAAACAGTTGGTGCTGGCGTAGTAACTAAAATTATTAAATAAGCTACTAGGAGTGTAGCTCAATTGGTAGAGCGCCGGTCTCCAAAACCGGAGGTTGGGGGTTCGATTCCCTCCGCTCCTGCCAAAAAAAATATTAAAAAAAATGTTAAACCCATTTAAATTTATACAGAGTGTAAAACAGGAAGCTTTTAAAGTTACGTGGACGTCAAGAAAAGATGTTGCGATAGGATCTTTGATGGTTTTTGTATTAGCTACTATCGCTGCAATATTTTTTTTATTTTTGGACCAAATATATAGATTTTTATTAGACGTAATTTTAACTATTAATTTTTAGTATGAAAAACTGGTATATAGTACAAACATTTTCTGGATTTGAACATAAGGTAGCCGATGTAATAAAAGACACGATTAAGGCACAAAATTTAGAAGATAAAATTGAGCAAGTAGAAGTGCCAATTCATGAGGTAACCGAAGTTAAAAGAGGAAAAAGAGTAAAAAGAAAAAAAAAATACTTTCCGAGCTACGTTTTAGTTCAAATGGAAATGTCCAAAGATCTTTATCATATGATTAAAAATATTTCAAAAGTTACAGGATTTTTAGGGACAACTGGAAAGCCAGTTCCAGTTTCAGATAAAGAAATCGATAAAATTATGGGAAATATTAGAGAGGGATCGCTAGCTCCAGAACCAAAAGTCAGTTTTGACATCGGTGAGCAAGTCAAGGTATGTGAGGGACCTTTCTCATCTTTTAGTGGACTGGTTGAAGAAGTTGATGAAGATAAACTAAGACTTAAAGTCTCAGTATCAATTTTTGGTAGACCCACTCCTATCGATTTAGATTATAACCAAGTAGAAAAGAATTAATTATGGCTAAAGAAATATCAGGTTACGTAAAACTACAAATTAAAGGAGGTCAAGCTAATCCTGCTCCACCTGTTGGTCCAGCGCTAGGACAAAGAGGAATTAACATTATGGAATTTTGTAAAGCTTTTAATGAAAAAACAAAAGCTTTCATGGGCAAACCTGTTCCAGTTGTAATTACAGTTTATAAAGATAAAAAGTTTGATTTTATAATTAAATCTCCACCAGCTTCACATTTTATAAAGGAGGCTGCTAAATTAAAAGGTGGGTCTAAAGAACCAGGGAGAGTAGTAGTTGGATCTATAACTATGAAACAAGCTGAAAAAATTGCACAAGAAAAAATGAAAGATTTAAATGCCCTAGATTTAAAGGAAGCAACTAAAATAATATGTGGGTCAGCAAGATCCATGGGAATAGAGGTTAAAGGTTAATGAAAAAGAAAATTTCAAAGAGATTTAAAAAATTGCTAGAAATATCCAAAGATAAAAAAATTTTGATCATAGATGATGCGATTAAACAAATTAAACTAAACTGTACTAGCAAATTTAATGAGTCTGTAGATGTATCTTTAAACCTTAATATCAAGCAAAAGAAAGAAGAGATTACTATTAGAACTGCAGTAAATTTACCTCATGGCAATGGCAAAAAAATTAAAATTGCTGTTCTTTGCGAAGATTCAAAAATACAAGAAGCAAAGGATGCTGGTGCAGATATAGCTGCTTCCGATGAATTGGTGAATGATATTACCTCAGGCAAAATTAAATTTGATAAACTTGTGGCTACTCCAGGCATGATGTCAAAAATGGGCAAATTAGGAAAAATTTTAGGTCCTAAGGGGTTAATGCCTAATCCAAAACTTGGAACTGTAACAAATAATATCAAATCTATAGTAAAAGCATTAAAGTCAGGACAAATCGAAGTTAAAAACGATAAAGATGGAAATCTATCTGCATCTATTGGGAAGAAAGATTTTCCAGATGAAAAAATTAAAGAAAACTTTAATACTTTATTAGATACTTTGTTAAAAGAAAAACCTTCAACTATAAAAGGTGATTTAATTTTATCAGCGTTTTTAACGTCCACTATGGGCATTTCATATAAACTAAAATTAGGAAAATAATATCATGATGAACAAAACTAAAAAAAAAGCTTATGTAGAAGAAATGAAAAGTTTTTTTACAAAAACTAGCTCTATTTTTGTGACTCATTACCAAGGTTTAACTGTTAAACAAATTGATAGCTTAAAATCAGAAATGAGAAAGCACGGCGTTTTGTTTAAAGTAACAAAAAATAGAATTACTAAATTAGCATTAGAAGGTACAAAATATAAAAAAATAGAAAATTTGTTTTCTGGACCTACTGCTGTTGCCTTTTCTGATGATGCAATAACATCAGCAAAAATACTAACCAATTTTGCTAAAAAAAATTCTAATTTAAAAATCATTGGTGGTATCATGGATGAGGAGCCTCTTTCACTTGAAGAGGTGGCTAATATTGCCACATTACCAACTTTATCTGAAGCCAGAGCTAATATTACTGGAATTTTAGCCTCTCCAGCTCAAAAAATAATCAGTATTTTACTTGCACCAGGCTCAAAAATTGCTATTTTGGCGCTCGCAAAAAGTAAAAAGAATTAACAAAGGTATTCATGACAGATTTAAATAAAATAATAGACGAACTATCAAAACTTACAGTTGTGGAAGCGGCTGATCTATCAAAACAATTAGAAGAAAAATGGGGCGTTAGTGCAGCAACAGCAGTAGCGGCAGCACCAGCAGCAGGCGGTGGAGCAGAAGCCGAACAAAAAACTGAATTTGATGTTCATCTTTTAGCTGCAGGTGATAAAAAAATTAATGTAATTAAAGAAGTAAGAGCTCTTACTGGATTAGGCTTAAAAGAAGCAAAAGATTTAGTTGAGGCAGCGCCAAAAGAAGTTAAAAAAGGTTTGGCAAAAAAAGAAGCTGAAGAAGCTAAAAGTAAATTAGAAGCCGCCGGAGCTAAAGTAGAATTAAAGTAGTATTTTTAAGTTAAATTTTTAGTTTGTGTTTTCACACGCAAATTTATGCATGGAATTATCTTTTACTGAAAAAAAAAGTATCAGAAAGAATTTTGGAAAGTTAAAAGAAACTTTATCCATCCCTAACCTTATTGAGGTACAAAAAAAATCTTACAATCAATTTTTATATCCTACTGGACTTACTGATTCTAGTTTGCAAAAAGGATTAGATAAAGTTTTTAATAGCATATTTCCCATTGAAGAACTTTCAGATAAAGCAACTTTAGAATATCTTTCTTTTCGTTTAGAGAAACCTAAATTCGATGTACAAGAGTGCAGAGAAAGAGACTTAACTTATTCTTCAGCGTTAAAACCAACGTTACGTTTAGTTATCTACGATATAGATCATAAAACTAATACTAAACAAGTTCTTTCTGCAAAAGAGCAAGAAGTCTACATGGGTGATATTCCTTTAATGACACCTAGTGGTACTTTTGTTGTAAATGGAGTTGAACGTGTTGTTGTAAATCAAATGCATAGAAGCCCAGGCGTATTTTTTGATCATGACAAAGGTAAAACTCATGCAAGTGGAAAATTACTTTTTAATTGTAGAGTTATTCCAAACAGAGGTTCGTGGTTGGATTTTGAATACGACGTAAAGGATATATTATATTTTAGAATAGATAGAAAAAGAAAAGTTCCTGTAACAACACTTTTATATGCTTTAGGATATTCTAGAAAAGAAATTCTTGATTTGTTTTATGAGTTCAATACTTTTAAATTTGACAATAAAACAAAAAAATGGAAAACAAAATTTAATCCTGACGACTATAAAAGACCAGTAAAAATAAGAAATGATTTGGTTGATTCTTCTAGTGAAAAAATAGTTCTTAAAAAAGGATCAAAAATTAATCATATTATTGCAAAGAAAATACATGATGACGGTTTAAAAAGTATATTAGTAACTTCAGATTTTTTTATAGACAAATATGTTAAGGATAAATTAATAGACACAACAACAAATGAAGTTATTTTAGAATCTGGTTCACCAATAATTCAGGAAAATTTAGATAAAATATTAGAACTAAAAATAGACTCTCTTTCAATTGCTAATGTAGACCCAATTATTAAAGGTTCTTATTTAATAGACACTTTAAATGTAGATAAAAACACAAATAAAGAGGAAGCAATTAATGATATATATAAAGTTTTAAGACCTGGAGAACCACCAACTTTTGATGTAGCTAAAGAAGTTTTTAACAATCTTTTCTTTACTTCTGTTCGTTACGATTTATCAGACGTTGGCAGAGTAAAACTAAATAGTAAACTTGATTTAAAATGTAGTGAGCAAGTAACAATTTTAAGAAACGAAGATATTGTTGCTATTGTAAAGCATATGCTTGATTTAAGAGATGGCAAAGGTGAGGTAGACGATATTGATCACCTAGGAAATCGTAGAGTTAGATCAGTAGGTGAGCTTGTGGAAAATCAATTCAGAATAGGAATACTTAGAATGGAGAGGGTAATTAAAGAAAAAATGTCAATCCTCTTAGAGGTAGAATCTGCAATGCCACAAGATTTAATTAACCCAAGACCAATAACTGCTGCGATGAAAGATTTTTTTGCAACATCTCAACTATCACAATTTATGGACCAAACAAATCCACTGTCAGAAATAACTCATAAAAGAAGAGTTTCTGCCTTGGGACCTGGCGGTCTTACAAGAGAACGTGCCGGCTTTGAAGTTAGAGACGTTCACCCAACGCATTATGGAAGAATATGTCCAATAGAAACTCCCGAAGGTCCTAATATAGGATTAATTAATAGTTTAGCTACTTATTCAAGAGTAAATAAATATGGCTTTATAGAAAGTCCTTATAGAAAAGTGATAGATTCTAAAGTGACAAATGATATTGAGTATTTATCAGCTATAGAAGAGGGTAATTTTACTATAGCCCAAGCAAATTCAGTTATTAACGAAAAAGGAATTTTCACTGAAGATCTCGTTTCCTGTAGAAAATCTTTAAATTTTATTTTATCAAAACCTGAGCTAGTAGATTATGTAGATGTTTCACCCAAACAATTAGTTTCTGTAGCAGCTTCATTAATCCCATTTTTAGAAAATGATGATGCAAATAGAGCATTGATGGGTTCTAACATGATGAGACAAGCTGTTCCACTGCTTAAACCTGAATCACCTCTTGTGGGTACAGGAATTGAGAAGGACGTTGCTATAGACTCTGGGGTAACAATTATCACCAAAAGAGATGGAGTAGTTGATAAAATTGATGGAAAAAGAATTGTAGTTAAAGCTACAGAAAAAGATCTTTCAAAGTCAGGTGTTGATATTTATAATTTACTTAAATTCCAAAAATCAAACCAAAACACAACTATTAATCAAAAGCCTCTAGTGAAAATTGGGGATAGTATAAAAAAAGGAGATATTATTGCTGATGGTCCATCAACAAAACTTGGTGAATTAGCTTTAGGTAAAAATGTCCAAGTGGCTTTTATGCCTTGGCTTGGCTACAATTTTGAAGATTCAATTTTAATATCAGAAAGATGTGTTAAAGATGATGTTTTTACATCGATACATATAATAGAATACGAACTAATGGCCAGAGATACAAAACTTGGCACAGAGGATATAACTAGAGATATTCCAAATATTAGTGAAGAAGCTTTAAGAAACTTAGATGAGTCTGGTGTTGTGTATATTGGTGCTGAAGTTAAACCAGGTGATATTTTAGTGGGAAAAGTTACACCCAAAGGAGATACAATTTCGAATCCTGAAGAAAAGTTACTTAGATCAATTTTTGGAGAAAAAGCAACTGATGTTAGAGATTCTTCATTGAAAATGCCTCCCGGAAGCAATGGAATAGTAATAGATGTTAGGGTTTTTAATAGGCATGGCATAGAAAAAGATGAAAGATCAACAGCTATAGAAAGATCTGAGATTGAATCAGTTCAAGAAGATAAATTAGTTGAAGAGGAAATCCTTCAAAGAAATATAAAAACAAGAGTAACTGAAATTATTACTAGCAAAAAATTGAGTAACGACTTTAAAAATATTAAATCTCAAGAAAAAATAAACCCTAAAGATATAGAAAATCTTAATTTAAGTGATTGTTGGAAATTAAATTTTTCAGACGAACAAACTAATAAAGATCTACAAACATTAAAAGATCAGTACAATAATGTTAAAGAAGATGTGAAAGATAGATTTCAAGATAAGGTTGAAAAAATTCAAGCAGGTGATGATTTGTTACCTAATGTATTAAAAATGGTAAAAGTTTTTGTTGCTGTAAAAAGAAGTTTAAAGCCTGGAGATAAAATGGCAGGAAGACATGGAAATAAAGGAGTTATAAGTAAAATAGTTCCAATCGAGGATATGCCATATATGGAAGATGGCAAACCTGTTGATGTGGTGCTAAATCCACTAGGCGTACCTAGTCGTATGAATGTAGGTCAAATTCTAGAAACACATCTTGGATGGGCATGTTCTGAATTAGGAGAAAAAATTAATAAATTAATTAAAATTAAAACTGACATAGACAAAAGAAATAATGCAGTACATCAAATTTGCAAAAAAGTTTATGGAGATAAAGTTTATAACGAAAATATAAAAACATTAAATGATAAAGAAATGGATGAATTGACATCTAATTTGGCTTTGGGAATACCAATTTCAACACCAGTTTTTGATGGAGCTTCCGTAGAAGATGTAACTGAATTACTCAAATTAGCTGAACTTCCTTCCTCGGGGCAGACAACACTATGGGATGGTAGAAGTGGAGAACAGTTTGATAGAAAAGTTACAGTTGGTACAATTTATATGTTGAAATTACATCACTTAGTCGAAGATAAGATTCACGCAAGATCAACAGGGCCATACAGTTTAGTTACACAACAACCACTAGGCGGTAAAGCGCAACTCGGAGGACAAAGGTTTGGAGAAATGGAAGTCTGGGCTCTAGAAGCATATGGAGCCGCGTATACTTTACAAGAAATTTTAACTGTTAAATCCGATGATGTTGCCGGTAGAACAAAAGTTTATGAAACCATTGTTAAGGGTGGAGATAAATTTGAATCAGGCGTACCAGAATCATTTAACGTTTTAATAAAAGAAATTAGATCATTAAGCTTAAATATAGAACTAAACTAATTATTTATGGATATAACTAAATTATTTAAACCTGAAGTAGCTGAACAAAAATTTAATAAAATAAAGATTACTTTAGCTAGTCCAGAAAAAACAAGATCTTGGTCCTTTGGTGAAATAAAAAAACCAGAAACAATAAATTATAGAACGTTTAAACCTGAAAAAGACGGGTTATTTTGTGCAAGAATATTTGGTCCTATAAAAGATTATGAGTGTTTATGCGGAAAATATAAAAGAATGAAGTTTAGAGGTATTATATGTGAAAAATGTGGAGTTGAAGTTACAAGATCTAATGTAAGAAGAGACAGAATGGGGCATATAGAACTAGCTTGTCCTGTATCTCATATTTGGTTTCTAAAATCACTGCCTAGCCGAATATCTTTGGCAGTGGATATGAAGCTTAAGGAAGTAGAAAAAGTTTTATATTTTGAAAATTTTGTTGTTCTAGAGCCTGGGATGACTAAGCTTAAACCAAAACAATTATTAACAGAAGACGAGCTTGTTAAGGCACAAGAAGAATTTGGAGATGATGCGTTCCAAGTTGGTATTGGAGCTGAAGCTATTCGTGACATACTAGTTAACATGGATCTAAATTCCGAAAGAGATAAATTGAGAGTCCAGTTACAGGAAATAAAATCAAAAGTCACTGAAGAGAGAACAATTAAAAGATTAAAATTAATAGAATCTTTTATTGAATCAGGAAACAAACCTGAATATATGATATTAACAGTAATTCCTGTTATTCCACCAGAACTTAGACCTCTAGTTCCATTAGATGGTGGAAGGTTTGCTACTTCAGACTTAAATGATCTTTATAGAAGAGTTATTAATAGAAATAATAGATTAAGAAGATTAATGGATTTAAAAGCTCCAGATATTATAGTTCGTAACGAAAAGAGAATGCTACAAGAATCAGTCGATGCTTTATTTGATAATGGTAGACGAGGTAGAGTAATAACTGGAACCGGAAAACGACCTCTTAAATCATTAGCTGAAATGCTAAAAGGAAAACATGGAAGATTTAGACAAAACTTATTGGGTAAAAGAGTTGATTATTCTGGTAGGTCTGTAATTGTAGCTGGTCCAGAACTATTGTTACACCAATGTGGTTTGCCAAAAAAAATGGCTGTAGAACTATTTAAGCCATTTTTATACGCAAGACTAGATAAGCTTGGTTTAGCAACAACAATTAAGCAAGCCAAAAGAATGGTGGAGAAAGAAAAACCAGAAGTTTGGGATGCACTAGAATTTATTACAAGAGAACATCCTGTAATATTAAATAGAGCACCAACCTTACACAGACTTGGAGTTCAAGCTTTTGAAGTGAAATTAATAGAAGGAAGTGCAATTGAACTTCATCCATTAGTATGCGCTGCATTTAATGCTGATTTTGATGGAGATCAAATGGCAGTACATGTTCCGTTGAGTATTGAAGCGCAGTTAGAAGCTCGAGTATTAATGATGTCGACAAATAATATACTAAGTCCTTCAAACGGAAAACCGATAATTGTTCCGAGCCAAGATATGGTTTTAGGAATTTACTATTTATCTCAATCTACTGATGTAGATGAAAAAGATATTAAAATTAAGGGATATTTTTCAAGTGTTGACGAAATTGAACATGCATTAGATACATATGATATTAGTTTACACTCAAAAGTAATTTGTAGATATGAAACAGTTGACGAAAAAGGAAATAAGGTTTTAGAAAGACACACAAGCACTGCTGGAAGGTTTATTCTATCAAGCATTTTACCAAAAAATCATAAAATAAAATTTTCTTTAATTGATAGAATTTTATCTAAAAAACATGTCTCTGAAATAATTGATGCTGTCTATAGATATTGTGGTCAAAAAGAAACAGTAATTTTTTGTGATAAAATAAAAGCTTTAGGATTTAAACATGCATTTAAAGCAGCAATTTCATTTGGAAAAGATGATTTAATTATTCCGAAAACAAAACAAACTTTGGTAAATGATGCTAAAAAACAGATCGAAGATTATGAAACTCAATACTCTGAAGGTCTAATTACGAGAGGCGAAAAATACAATAAAGTAGTTGATGTTTGGTCTAAGTGCACTGATTTAGTTGCTAACGAGATGATGAAAGGAATATCATCAGCAACAAAAGTTATGCCAAACGATAGAATAGAAACAAACTCAGTATTTATGATGGCTAACTCTGGAGCAAGAGGTTCGGCAGCACAGATGAAACAGTTAGCTGGAATGAGAGGCTTAATAGCTAAACCTTCGGGAGAAATTATAGAAACTCCAATAACCGCAAACTTTAAAGAAGGTTTAACAGCTTTAGAATATTTTAACTCAACTCACGGAGCAAGAAAAGGGTTGGCGGATACAGCATTAAAAACTGCAAATTCAGGTTATTTAACAAGAAGATTGTGTGATGTTTCGCAAGATATTTCTATCACAAAATTAGATTGTGGATGTAAACCTAAAGATTCAATTACACTTTCAGAATTAATTGAAGGTGGAAATATTATTGTAAGTTTATCAGAAAGAGTACTTGGAAGATCTGCCGCTGATGATGTTAAGAGTCCCATAAGTGGTGAAGTTTTAGTTAAAAAAAGAGAATTAATAGACGAAGAAGCTTGTGAAAAAATTGATGCAGCAGGAGTAAAATCAATAAAAGTGCATTCAGTAATGACCTGCATTTCACAAGAAGGTGTTTGTGCAAAATGTTATGGAAGAGATTTATCCAGAGGTAAATTAATTAGTATAGGAGAAGCTATAGGTATGATAGCAGCACAATCAATTGGTGAACCAGGAACTCAATTAACTATGAGAACCTTTCACGTTGGAGGTACCGCACAAATTAAAGAGGAATCATCTGTATTAGCGCATTCAACGGGTATAATTAAAATTATTAATAAGAATTTAATTGAAGATTCTAAAAAAAATAAAATTATAATGGGAAGAAATACACAAATATCAATAGAAGATAATAATGAAAGACAATTGGCAATATACAAAGTTCCTTATGGAGCTAAATTAATGTGTGATAATGGTGAAAATGTAAAAAAAGGTAAAAAAATATGTGAATGGGATCCTTACACATTACCAGTAATCGCAGAAAAAAGTGGAGTGGCAAGTTTTATGGATTTAGTTGATGGAGTTTCTTTAGCTGAAACTATGGACGACGCTACTGGCATAGCATCAAAATCAGTACTTGATTGGCGTTCACAATCAAAAAGTTCAGAATTAAAACCAAGAATTACATTAAGAGATGAAAAAGGTAACGTTATTAAAAAAGCTGATGACAACGAAGCAAGATATTATTTAGTTCCAGATTCAATTCTATCAGTAAATGATGGACAAAAAGTTTCAGCTGGTGATGTACTTGCTAGATTACCAAAAGAAACTTCAAAAACAAAAGATATAACAGGAGGATTACCAAGAGTTGCTGAATTGTTTGAAGCTAGAAGACCTAAAGATAGCGCGATAATTGCAGAAAACGACGGAGCAATAGAATTTGGTAAAGAATTAAGAGGTAAATTAAAAGTTTCTATTGTTACTCAAAATTCTTCTTCGTCATATTTAATACCAAAAGGAAAACATATAAACTTTAATCCTGGAGAGAAAATTAAAAAAGGGGAATATCTACTAGACGGAAGCCCAGCGCCACATGACATTTTAAGAATTTTAGGTGTTGAAGCACTGACAGAATATTTTGTGAGCCAGGTCCAAGAAGTTTATAGACTACAAGGAGTTATTATAAATGACAAACATATTGAAACTATATTAAGACAAATGTTGAAAAAAGTAGAAATAAAACAATCTGGAGATTCTAAATATTTAATGGGTGAAATAATTGATAAGATTGATCTTGATATTATAAATGAAAAACTTAAAAAAGATGGGAAAAAACCAGCTTTATCTGAAAGAATTTTATTAGGTATTACTAAAGCTTCTCTTCAAACAAACTCATTTATATCTGCCGCTTCATTCCAAGAAACAACTAGAGTGCTTACCGATGCAGCTATTAAAGGAAAGATAGATTATCTAAAAGGGTTGAAAGAAAACGTTATAGTTGGCAGATTAGTGCCTGCGGGTACAGGCCATACAAAAATTAAATGGCAAAAGACAGCAGAATCACGTGATGCAGCTGTAACTAAAACCGAGCAATCGGAAAAAATTGAAGAAAAACAACTTCCCGCAACATAATAAGGCATTTACTCAGTCCTAATTGTTGGGTATTTCAATATATTTTTTAATAGAGAGTGTTGACTTTTAACTTTTCAATTAGTAGTTTAGCGCAATTTTGATGGTTAGAAGTGAGGTTACATTACCTTAAACACTAACTAAGAATATAAGAAAATTTTAAAGAAAGTTCATCTTTTTTCCATCATTATACAAAATTTTATATGCCAACAATTAACCAGTTGATAAAGAAATCTAGAACAAAACCTAAAGACAGGAGTAAAGTTCCTGCTTTAGAAAGATCTCCGCAAAAGAGAGGTGTATGTACTAAAGTTTACACAACCACACCAAAAAAACCAAATTCAGCATTACGTAAAGTAGCAAGAGTGAGATTGTCTAATGGGCACGAAGTAACATGTTACATACCTGGGGAAGGTCACAATCTTCAAGAACACTCAGTAGTACTAATAAGAGGTGGTAGAGTAAAAGATTTACCAGGAGTGCGTTACCATATATTAAGAGGGAATTTAGATACACAAGGAGTTACTGCACGTAAACAGCAAAGATCGAAATACGGAGCTAAAAAACCAAAATAATATTTATGTCTAGAAAAAGTCAAGCTCCAAAAAGAATTCATTATCCAGACACAAAATACAAATCTTTAATAATATCCAAGTTTATAAATTTTATGATGCTTGATGGAAGAAAATCTACTGCAGAAAAAATTATTTATACAGCATTTGATGCAATTGAAAAAAAAACAAAGGAAGATCCTTTAAAAATATTTACTGAAGCAATTAATAACTTAAGACCTAATTTAGAAGTAGTATCAAGAAGAGTGGGTGGAGCAACCTACCAAGTGCCAGTCGAAGTAAATACTAAAAGATCCCAAACTCTAGCTTTAAGATGGCTTCTTACAGCAACACGAAAAAGAAAAAATAAAACAATGTCTGATAAATTATTTAATGAAGTAATGGACGCTTACCAAAGAAAAGGTACTGCAATTAAAAAAAGAGAAGATACTCATAAAATGGCAGAATCTAATAAAGCTTTTGCTCATTACAGGTGGTAACTTATGACTAGAACACACAATTTAGAAAAATATAGAAATATAGGCATCATGGCTCATATCGATGCTGGCAAAACAACAACTACTGAAAGAATTTTATACTACACTGGCAAAAGTCATAAGATAGGAGAAGTCCATGACGGCGCAGCAACTATGGATTGGATGGAGCAAGAGCAAGAAAGGGGAATAACAATTACTTCTGCGGCAACTACATGTTTTTGGGACGACCATAGAATTAATATTATTGATACTCCTGGACACGTTGATTTCACTATTGAAGTAGAAAGATCTTTAAAAGTTTTAGATGGCGCTGTTTGTGTTTTTGATGGTGTAGCTGGCGTTGAGCCTCAATCAGAAACAGTATGGCGTCAAGCTGACAAATATAATGTTCCAAGAATTTGTTTTGTTAATAAATTGGATAGAACTGGTGCAAATTTTTTTATGTGTGTAGATATGATTAAAGATAGACTAGGAGCTAAACCTTTAGTTATGCAAATACCCGTTGGTATCGAATCATCATTAAAAGGTGTAGTTGATTTAATTAAAATGAAAGCAATTTTGTGGAAAGATGAAAAATTAGGTGCGGAGTTTGAATATACTGATATACCGCAAGATCTAAAAACTGAAGCGGATAAATATAGGAAAGAATTAGTAGAAACAGCTGTTGAACAAGATGAAAAACTAATGGGTGACTACTTAAATGGAAAAGAAATTTCAGAAAAAGACTTAATATCTTGTGTAAGAAAGGGTTGCTTAAAGTTTGATTTTGTTCCAGTTTTAACTGGTTCAGCTTTTAAAAATAAAGGTGTACAACCTTTACTTGATGCTGTTGTTAATTATCTTCCAAGTCCAATTGATATTGGTTCAATTAAAGGAACAAAACCCAACTCCAAAGATGAAGTTGAAAGAAAGTTTGATGATAATGCTCCCTTCTCAGCTTTAGCATTTAAAGTTGCTACAGACCCTTTTGTGGGAACACTAACTTTTATTAGAGTATATTCAGGAAGTTTAAAAACAGCCACAGGAATTTATAATACCTCTAAAGATAAAGAGGAAAGAGTCGGAAGAATGTTGTTAATGCATGCTAATAGTAGAGAGGATGTTAAAGAGGCTAATACAGGAGATATAGTTGCATTAGCTGGTCTAAAACACACTATTACAGGACATACTTTATCTGATGAAAACAACCCTGTTGTTTTAGAGCCAATGGAATTTCCAGATCCAGTTATTGAAATTGCTGTTGAGCCAAAAACTAAGGGAGACCAGGAAAAGATGGGTGAAGCTTTAGGTAGATTAGCAAGAGAGGATCCATCTTTTAGAGTAACTTCAGACGAAGAGTCAGGACAAACAATAATAAAAGGTATGGGAGAGTTACACCTAGATATTATTGTTGATAGAATGAAAAGAGAATTTAAAGTTGAGGCAAATATAGGTGCCCCACAAGTTGCTTATAGAGAAACTATACAAAAACTTGCTACGGTTACTTATATACATAAGAAACAAAGTGGAGGTGCAGGTCAATTCGCAAAAGTAGAATTAAGTGTTGAGCCTTTAGAACCTGGAAAAGGTAGAGAAGTTGAAAATAAAATAAAGGGCGGAGCAATTCCAAAAGAATTTATTCCAGGTGTAGAAAAAGGAGTTGAAAGTGTTGCTGATAGCGGAATATTAGCTGGCTTTCCATTAATTGATTATAAAGTTACTATTTTAGATGGACTTCATCACGATGTAGATTCAAGTGTTTTGGCTTTTGAAATAGCTTCTAGATATTGTTTTAAAGAAGCTTGCACCAAAGCTTCTCTAAAACTTCTTGAACCTATGATGAGAGTTGAGGTTATTACACCAGATGATTACATGGGTGATGTTATTGGAGATTTAAATAGTAGACGTGGACAAGTATCAGAAACTAATAAAAGAGGAAATGCTACAGTTATAAGCGCAATGGTTCCCTTGGCAAATATGTTTGGTTATATAAATAGTTTAAGATCTATGTCACAGGGCAGAGCCCAATACTCAATGTTTTTTGATCACTATGAAAAAGTTCCTCAAAATGTACAGGATGAAGTAACTAAAAAATTAGCATAATATTATGGAAAAACAAAATATAAGAATACATCTGAGAGCTTACGATAACAAAATACTTGATTTATCAACTATTGAAATAGTAAACACGGCAAAGAGAACTGGTGCTCAAGTAAAAGGACCAATACCTTTACCTACTAAAAAAGAAATTTACACAGTTTTAAGATCTCCACACATTGACAAAAAAAGTCGAGAACAATTTGAGACTCGAACACACAAAAGATTAATAGACATATTGGAACCAACTCCTCAAACAGTCGAAGCTCTCATGAAGTTAGATTTAGCTTCTGGCGTTGATATTGAGATTAAATTATAGATATTTATGACAATTGGATTAATAGGAAAAAAAATCGGAATGACAAGAGAGTTTTTTGAAGTCGGAATTTCTGTACCTGTTACAGTTCTTTCTGTAGAAAAAGGAAGAATTTTAGATGTAATAACAAAAGAAAAAAGAGGCTATAACGCCATACAAGTTGGTTTTGGAAAGATAAAAAATTCTAAATTAAGTAAACAAATGAAAGGTTTTTTTACCAAAAAATCAACTGAACCGAAAAGAATTTTAAAAGAATTTAGAGTTGAAAATGTAACAGATTTTAAAGAAGGAAATGAAATAGGTTTAGAGTTTTTTAATGACCAAAAATTTGTTGATGTTACCGCAAAAACTATCGGTAAAGGTTTTGCTGGTGTAATGAAAAGACATAATTTTTCTGGCCTTAGAGCCTCTCATGGAGTTTCTGTTTCACACCGTTCTCACGGATCTACAGGACAAAACCAAGATCCTGGTAAAGTTTTTAAAGGGAAAAAAATGGCTGGACACATGGGTGATAAAGTAAGAACTATTCAAAATCTTGAAATTATTAAATCTGATTTAGAGAATAATTTAATTTTTTTAAAAGGATCAATTCCTGGGTCCAAAAATTCAATTGTTTTAATAAAAAAAACTGCAAAAACAGTTAAAAAAACAAGTACATTAGATAAAATTAATAAAATGCAATTGGAATCTAACAAAGCATCTGAAAAAAAAGATGAAAAAAGTAAATCGAAAGAAAAAAAATGAAAATAGAAGTTATTAATATAGAAGGTAAAAAAACAGATGATATTGAATTGTCAGACAAAATTTTTTCTGTAAAGACAAATAAAATATTAATTAAATCAATTGTTGATTGGCAGCTAAATCATTTTAAACCTAGACTTGCTAAAACAAAACAAAGAAATGAAGTTAAAGGATCAACCGCAAAGATTTATGCGCAAAAAGGAACTGGTGGTGCGCGTCATAGCAGTAGAAAAGCACCATTGTTTGTTGGTGGTGGTGTTGCTCACGGACCAAAGGGAGCAGTTTATAAGGTCAAAAGAATAAATAAAAAAGTTAAACTTATAGGATTATTGCACTTACTTACTGAAAAAACTAAAGATAAAACCTTAATAGTTATTGATGATATAAAAAATGAAATTAACAAAACAAAGATTTTTAATAATTTTCTAGAAAAAAATAAACTTAACAATTCATTAATAGTATTTGACAAAGATTCAAAAGCAAAAATATTTAAATCAGCAAGAAATATACCAAATTTAAAGATAATAGAGCAAGAGGGAACTAATGTTTACGACCTTCTTAAGTATAAAAATGTATTATTCACAATATCTTCAATTAAATCTCTTCAAGAAAGACTATCAAAATGAGAAAATTTAATTACTTAGACACAATTTTGTCACCAACTATAACTGAAAAAGCTACTCAGCTATCTGAATTTGATAAAGTTGTTTTTAAGGTTCATAAAGGTGCTAGCAAAAACTCAATTAAAAGAACTGTTGAAAAAATTTTTAAAGTAAATGTTGTTAAAGTAAATACTATAAATTTCAAAGGCAAAACTAAATTAGTAAAAGGTAAAATATCAAAGAGACCTGGTTATAAAAAAGCAATCATTACACTTAAAAAAGGTCAAAGTATTGATCTTGCTACTGGAATTTAATTTATGTCATTAAAAACTTTTAAACCATATACAAAATCTACTAGAGGAACTGTTTTAGTAAATAAAGAAGGTTTATGGAAAGGCAAACCATTAAAATCTTTAACAGTTGGTAAACATTCTACTGGAGGAAGAAATAATTTAGGTAGAATTACATCTAGACATAAAGGTGCTGGCCATAAAAATAAATATAGACTTGTAGATTTCTATAGAAAAAAAGATGATCTTAAAGCTAACGTAGAAAGAATTGAATATGATCCTAATAGATCAGCTTATTTAGCTTTACTTAAATATGAAGATGGAGAAATGAGTTACATATTAGCTCCAAATAAAGTTAAAATTGGGGATACGGTTACCTCAGGAAGTAAGAAAGAAATTAAAAATGGTAATTGTATGCCTCTATCAGATATACCTGATGGAACAAATATTCATAATATTGAATTAAATCCTAACGGAGGAGGAAAGCTTGCTAGATCAGCCGGTTCATCTGCAATCACTTCTGGCACGGATGATAATTATTGTGTTTTAAAACTATCTTCAGGCGAAATAAGAAAAATAATAAATACCGCAAGAGCAACAATAGGAGTTGTGTCAAATGTTGATCATCAAAATATTAAAATAGGTAAGGCTGGAAGAAATAGATGGAAGGGTATAAGACCACAAACTAGAGGTGTTGCTATGAATCCAGTTGATCATCCTCATGGAGGTGGAGAAGGGAAAACTGCAGGAGGAAGACATCCTGTTTCTCCTTGGGGCCAAGGAGCCAAAGGATTAAAAACGCGTAAAAATAAGAGAACAAATAAGTTTATAATAACAAGAAGAAAGAAAAGAAGATAAAATATGTCTAGATCAGTTTGGAAAGGACCTTTTGTAGACCCAAGTCTATTAAAGAAAGTAGAAAGGCTAAAAGGCCAAACTAGTAGCCCTCCAATAAAAACATGGTCAAGGAAGTCAACTATTATACCTGAATTTATTGGTTTTAGTTTTTTAATACATAATGGAAAAAAATTTATACCAATCAAAATATCCGAAGAAATGGTTGGGCATAAATTGGGTGAGTTTTCACCAACTAGAACATTTCATGGTCACACACCAGCGGATAAAAAAGCAGCACAAGGTTCAACAGCGTCTCCAGCTGCCGCAGCAGCCAAACCTAAAGAAGGGTCTACTAATGCAAAAAAATAGTAACATAGTAAAAGCTATTAATAAAAATTTAAGATCCAGCCCAAGAAAAGTTAATTTATTATTAAAAAATATACGTGGCAAAAAAGTTGATTTAGCTATTAGAGATCTCTCTTTCGCAAGACAAAGAATTGCCCATGATATTAAAAAAACTGTACAATCTGCTGTAGCAAATGCTGAAAATAACAATCAATATGACATTGATAGTTTATACGTAAGTGAAGCTTATGTTGGAAAATCCATAGTTTTAAAAAGGTTTAGACCTAGAGCAAAAGGTAGAGCAAGTGCAATTAAAAAGCCATATAGCAATTTAACAATTATATTATCTGAAAAAACGAACATAAAGGAAAAGGAAAAAAAAGATGGGACAAAAAGTTAATCCAATAGGATTAAGATTAGGCATAAATAGAACTTGGGATTCCATATGGTTTGCCAAAAAAAAAGAATATGGAAATCTCTTAATTGAAGATTTTAAAATTAGAGAACACATAAAAAAAAATATTGTAAATTCTGGAGTGTCACAAGTGATTATTGAGCGTAAAGCAAAAAAATGTATTGTTTCTATTCATACATCTAGACCAGGATTTGTAATCGGGAAAAAAGGATCTGACATTGACAAGATTAAGAAAAAGCTATCAAAAATTTCGAGTAGCGAAATAGCTTTAAATATTAAAGAAGTAAAAAAACCTGAATTAAATTCATATTTAGTTGCAGAAAATATAGCTCAACAATTAGTTAAAAGAATTGCATACAGAAGAACAATGAAAAGAGCTATACAATCTGCTTTAAGATTAGGAGCGAAAGGAATTAGAGTTAGTTTAAGTGGACGTCTTGCTGGAAATGAAATTGCAAGAACTGAATGGCTACGAGAAGGTAGTGTTCCATTGCATACCTTTAGAGCTCAAGTAGATTATGCGGAAGCTGAAGCGTTAACAACGTACGGTATAATAGGTATCAAAGTTTGGATATATAAAGGTGAAGTTTATAATGAAAGAAATAAAACAGAAATAAAGGAAAATAAAAATGTTACAACCAACAAGAACAAAATATAGAAAAGCTCACAAAGGTAGAATACATGGCCGTGCAGGAAGAGGTCATTTATTAAACTATGGAACTTATGGACTTAGAGCGATGGAGCCTGAGAGAATAATTTCAAAACAAATTGAAGCTGCCAGAGTAGCTTTAACCAGATATATGAAAAGAACTGGAAAAGTATGGTTAAGAATTTTCCCTAATATACCTGTATCAAAGAAACCTGTTGAAGTAAGAATGGGAAAGGGCAAAGGAGCTCCTGAGTATTGGGCATGCAGAGTTAAACCAGGTAGAATAATATTTGAAGTTGATGGTGTAACCGAGGAAGTGGCAAGAGTAGCTTTATATAAAGCATCCACTAAACTTCCTATAAAAACAAAATTTATTAAAAGGTTTTAACCAAAATATGAAAAACAAAGAAATTAAAAAATTTAGCGTTGACGAAATTAATAAAAAAATAAATTCTTTTAAAAAAGATTTATTTAATTCGAGATTTAAGAAAGTAAATGGACAATTAGATGACACAGCTAAGATTTCGCAAAATAAAAAAAATGTTGCTAAATTGTTAACTGAATTAAATATAAAGAGGAAAAAATGAGCAAAAAAATATTATTAGGAAAAGTTGTAAAAGATAAGAACAACAAAACTATTGTCGTGTTAGTGAAAAGGAAATTTTCTCATCCATTTTTTGGAAAAGTAATGACCACTTCTAAGAAGTATCATGCTCATGATGAGAAAAATAAATTTAAGATAGGTGATGATGTTAAAATAATTGAGTCTAAACCTTTTTCTAAACTAAAAAAATGGGAAGTTTTAATTAAATGATACAAGTACAAACAGAATTAAGTGTTGCTGATAATACCGGAGCTAAAATAGTAGAATGCATAAAAGTTTTAGGTGGATCTAAAAGAAGATATGCATCAATAGGAGATAAAATTGTAGTAAGCGTAAAAGAAGCTATACCTAATGGTAAGGTTAAAAAAGGTACAGTTCAAAAGGCTGTAGTAGTCAGAACTAAAAAGTCTATTTATAGAAATGATGGAACCCAAGTTAAATTTGATAGTAATGCTGCAGTCCTTATAGATGAAAAAGGAGAGCCAATTGGAACTAGAATTTTTGGACCAGTTACTAAAGAATTAAGAGCCAAAGGTCAGACAAAGATAATTTCATTAGCACCGGAGGTTTTGTAAAAATGATTAAAAAGGGATCACAGGTAAAAGTTATTTGCGGAAAAGACAAAGGTAAAAATGGTGAAGTTATTGAAATTTTTAGATCTAAAAATAGTGCTAAAGTTAAGGGAATTAATATTATTAAAAAACATGAAAAAACAACAAAAGAAAAAAAAGGTGGAATTATTTCTAAGGAAAATTTTATTCACATTTCCAACTTAAAACTAATAATTGATAAAAAAGATGAAAAAAAGAATGTAGGTAAAAAATGACACCAAGATTGAAAGAACAGTACGATAAATTAATAGTAGCAAGTTTGCAGAAAAAATTTTCTATTAAAAATAAATATATGGTACCAAAATTTACTAAAATTATACTGAATATGGGGCTTGGTGCAGACGCAAATGATAAAAAAAAAGTGCAGAATTGCGTTGAGGATATGTCATTAATTAGTGGACAAAAACCTATAGTTACTAAGTTTAAAAAATCAATCTCAAACTTTAAAACGAGAAAAGGTTTTACTGCTGGAGTAAAAGTGACTTTAAGAAGCAATAAAATGTATGAGTTTATAGATAGATTGGTTAATATTGCCCTACCAAGAATTAAAGACTTTCAAGGTCTTAAAGTTGCATCTTTTGACAAGTTCGGCAATTATAGTTTTGGAATTAAAGAACATATTATATTTCCAGAGATTAACTTTGACAAAGTTGATAGAATTAGAGGTATGGACATAACCCTGGTTACAAATAGTAATGATCGTGACGTAAATCTAGAATTACTAAAAGAAATGAATTTTCCCTTCATAAATCAAAATAAAGAAAGTAAAAAAAATTAATATTATGGCAAAAACTAGCTCAATACAAAAAAATTTAAAGCGAATTAAATTAGTTAAAAAATTTTTAAAAAAAAGACAAATGCTAAAGAAAATTATAAGTAATAAAAAATTACCTCTTGATGAAAGATTTAATGCGCAGCTAAAACTTGCTAAACTACCAAGAAACTCAGCAAAAATAAGAATAAGAAATAGATGTGAAATTTCTGGTAGACCCCATGGAGTTTATAGAAAATTAAAAATCTCAAGAATAGCGCTAAGACAACTAGCATCGTCTGGCAAAATTCCTGGTATGACTAAATCAAGTTGGTAATTATAAGAAAGGAAATAAAAATATGAGCTTTATAGATCCAGTTGGTGACATGATAACAAGAATAAGAAATGGTCAAATGAGAATGCTTAGCAAGGTAAAAGTACCAAACTCAAAATTTAGAGTAAAAATTTTAGATGTGTTAAAAAAAGAAGGATACATAATTGATTATGAGGTTTTAACGGACGCTGGTAATAAAAAATTAATATCTGTTGATTTAAAATATTATAATGGATCGCCTGTAATTAAAGAAATTAAGAGAGTTTCTAAACCAGGGAGAAGAATTTATGCAAGAGCTGACAGCATTCCAAAGATTAAAAATGGATTAGGATTAGCAATTGTTTCCACTTCAAAAGGCATTATGACAGATAATGATGCGAGAATTCAAAAAGTTGGTGGAGAAATAATTTGTAGGATATTTTAAATAATATTATGTCTAAACTTGGAAAAAAACCTATTCAAATACCAAAAGAAACAAAGTTAAAGTTTGAAAGTGGAAAGTTATCTTTAACTGGCCCAAAAGGAAATAGGGATATTTTTATTAATGAAAAAATATTTAAAGTAAATATTTCTGAAAGCACTTTTACGCTTAGTTTAATAGAAAAAAATGATTCCTCTAATATTATTTGGGGAACAACGAGAAGCATCATTAATAATGCAATTATAGGCGTAGCAATTGGTCATGAAAGAATTTTAGAGCTTAATGGGGTTGGTTTTAGAGCCACTTTAAAGGGTGACATTCTAAATCTTCAGCTTGGTTTTAGTCACGATACAACATACAAGATACCCAAAGATATTAATATTACAGTTGAAAAAAGTACAATAATTAAAGTGAGTGGAATTGATAAAGTTTTGGTTGGAAAAGTAGCCTCCGAAATTAAAATGTTAAAACCTGTTGAGCCATACAAGGGTAAAGGTATTAAGCTTAAAGGACAATATGTTTTAAGAAAAGAAGGAAAGAAAAAATAATTTTATGAAAAAGTTAAGCAATAAAAAAAGATCTGAACGAATAAGAACTAAGCTTAGAAAAGTAAATACAGATAGATTGCGTCTCTCAATTTACAGATCACATAAAAATATTGCAGCACAAATTATAGATGATAAAAACAGCAAAACATTAATTGAAACTTCATCATTTAAAAAAAGTAGTAACAAACCCAAAAAAGGTGATCTCTCAATACAGGTTGCTGAGCAGTTAGCAAAAAAAGCTGCAGAAAAGAAAATAACTAAAGTTTATTTTGATAGAGGAAGATATAGATACCACGGTAGAATTAAAGCATTTGCCGACGTATTGCGGAAAAATGGTTTAGTTTTTTAATTAACTTATGAATAATATAGATTTTAAAGACAAGCTTGTTTCAATTAATCGAATTACTAAAGTTGTAAAAGGTGGAAGAAGATTTGCGTTTGCTGCATTAGTAGTTGTGGGAAATCAGGCAGGTTCTATTGGTCTCGGCCAAGGAAAAGCAAAACAAGTTCCAGATGCAATAAAAAAAGCTACTGAAAATGCTAAAAATAATTTATTAAAAATTTCCTTAAGAGAGGGAAGAACTTTACATCATGATGTTTTAGGCAAAGATGGAGCTGGTAAAGTATTGTTAAGATCGGCACCTTCAGGCACAGGTATAATAGCTAGTGGACCTATACGTGCCGCTTGTGAAGTTTTGGGTATAAAAGATGTTGTGTCGAAATCCATAGGATCATCAAACCCAATGAATGTTTTAAGAGCTTGTATTAAAGGTCTGCGAAGTCAAAGTTCACCTAAAATTATAGCAAAACTCAGAGGTCAAAATATTTCTGAAATTACTAAAAAAAAGCATTAAATAAATAACATGAATTTAAATTCTCTTAACGTTAAAACCAAAACTAAACCAAAAAGAGTTGGAAGAGGTATCGGCTCTGGTAAAGGAAAAACTTCAGGCAGGGGACATAAAGGGCAAAAATCCCGTTCTGGAGTGGCTATTAAGAGCTTTGAGGGTGGTCAGATGCCTTTATATAGAAGACTTCCTAAAAGGGGATTCAAAAGTATTAAAAGTAAATATCCAATTGCTTTAATCAATTTATCTAAAGTTCAAGAGCTATTTGAAAAAAAAATTATAGATTCTAATAAAATTATTAATTTGGATAGTTTACAAAAAATTAAACTAATTAACAAAAAATATAAAAAGTTAAAATTGCTTGGAATGGGCGAAATTAAAGAAAAATTTAATTTTGAAATTAACTTTACCTCATCTTCTGCCAAGGTTAAAGTGGAGAAGTTGGGTGGTAAGATTTCCTTAATTAAATAATATAAAATTTAATCTTATTATATTATGCAAAACACAAATCCAAATCAAAGTTTTCAAACTAAAAACAATGATTTAAGAAATAGAATTCTATTTACAGTTTTTGTATTATCAATATATCGCCTAGGCACATATATACCTTTATCAGGTATTGACCCACAAGCGCTTCAATCATTAATGCAATCTAATCAAAAAGGTTTATTAGGTATGTTTAATGTATTTTCTGGTGGAGCAGTAAATAGAATGGCAATTTTTGCCCTAGGAATTATGCCTTACATATCTTCTTCAATTATAGTTCAGCTTTTGACAGGCGTTTCAGATTATTTTAAAAATTTAAAAAACCAAGGCGAAATTGGAAGAAGAAAGATAACTCAGTATACAAGATATGGAACTGTCTTGCTTGCAACTGTCCAGGGATATGGAGTTGCTGTTGGATTAGAAAGTTCTTCTGCTGGCGTAGTAATAGAGTCTGGTGCATTCTTTAAGTTATCTACAGTAATTACTTTAGTTGCAGGAACTATTTTTTTAATGTGGTTAGGTGAACAAATTACGCAAAGAGGAATTGGAAATGGTATTTCTTTAATAATATTTTCCGGAATTGTTGCCGAAATTCCTAGGGCATTAGCTGCAACTTTTGAATTAGGTCGTACTGGAGCATTATCTGCATCTACAATAATGATAATTTTAATTTTATTATTAAGTACTGTGGCTTTTATTGTATTTGTTGAGCGGTCAGTAAGAAAAATTTTGATAAATTATCCAAAAAAACAAATGGGAACAAAAATTTATGGTGGAGAATCATCACACTTACCTTTAAAAATAAATACAGCTGGAGTTATACCAGCAATTTTTGCTTCTGCACTTTTACTACTACCTGTTACTTTTTCAAATTTTGCATTATCTGACTCCGATTCTTTTATAAACTTTTCATCTCTTTTTTCACAAGGTAAACCATTGTATATGCTTTTGTATGCATCTGGGATTATTTTCTTTTCTTTTTTCTATACTTCGATAGTTTTTAACCCAAAGGAAACTGCAGAAAATTTAAGAAAGCAAGGTGGTTATGTTCCAGGAATTAGACCTGGAGAAAGAACAGCAATTTTTATAGATGACATATTAACAAAACTTACAACGTTGGGCGCTTTATATTTAACCTCAGTTTGTTTAATGCCAGAATTTTTAATAGCAAAGTATCCAATTCCTTTTTACCTTGGTGGTACATCAGTTTTAATAGTTGTGGTAGTCGCTATGGATACAGTGTCTCAAATTCAAACTAGAATGATGAGTCAACAATACGAGGCATTAATTAAAAAAACAAAATTTGGAAGATAAGTGTGAATATTATTTTGTTTGGTCCTCCTGGAGCCGGTAAAGGAACACAAGGTGATTTTTTATCCAAAGATCTTGATCTTGTAAAAGTTTCAACTGGAGATTTGTTAAGAAAAGAAATTTCCACTAACAGTGAATTAGGTAAAAAAATTGCTTCAATAATTAACAAAGGTTTTCTTGCTCCAGACGATATTATAAACAGCTTAATTAAGAATATTTTATCAAATAACAGTTTATCAAATAAATTAATTTTTGATGGATATCCTAGAACTATTACTCAAGCAAAAAATTTAAATATTTTAATTAAAGAATATAGTCAAAAAATTTCATGTGTGTTAAATTTGAAAGTTGATGAAGATGTTATTTTCAAAAGAATATTGGGCAGACAGATTTGCTCTAAATGCAAACTAATATTTAATGAATTTTTAAATACCGCAAATAAAGATAATCATCTCTGTGATGATAAATATTTAGAGAAGAGATCTGACGATAAAAAAGATATAATTATAGAAAGATTTAAAACATATAAAATTGAGTCAATGCCGGTCTTAGATTTTTACAGAAATGAAAATTTATTACATGAAATTGATGGAATGGCCGATATATCTGATATTTATAAGGAAATACGAGGTATTATTGATTCTTTAGACACTTGACTTTACGCTTTGTAATAATATAAATAGCGTTTTTAAACAGGTTATCTCTATAATATATGGCACGAATAGCAGGCGTAAACATACCACAGAATAAAGTTGTACATGTGGCCCTTACATACATTCATGGTGTAGGAAAAAAATTTTCTAACGATATTTGTACGAAACTTAATATTGCAAAAAGCAAACGTGTTAATAGCTTGACTGAAGATGAGGTTTTAAAAATAAGAGAATTTATTGACCAAAACTATAAAGTTGAAGGTGATTTAAGAAGAGAGATTTCTCTTAATATAAAACGTTTAATTGATTTAGCTACATATAGAGGATCAAGACATAAAAAAAAATTACCAGTAAGAGGACAAAGAACACACTGCAATGCTAGAACTAGAAAAGGAAAAGCGATTGCAATAGCAGGAAAAAAACTAACACCTTTGAAAAAATAATTTTATGGATGAAGATAATAAAAAAGTAAAATCGGTTGAACCAAAAGTAAAATCGGTTGAACCTAAAGTAAAATCGAGTGAGCCTAAAGTTAAATCGGGTGAACCTAAAGTAAAAGCGGGTGAGCCTAAAGAAAAATTGGTAAAAAAAGCTCCTAAAATAAAAAAAATAAAAAAAAATATTACGACTGGCATAGCTTATGTCAACGCCACTTTCAACAATACTATAATTACAATTGCTGATGATAGTGGTAACGTAATAGCATGGTCATCTGCTGGAGCAAAAGGCTTTAAAGGTTCTAGAAAGTCAACTCCATATGCTGCACAAATAGCAGCAGATACAGCAGCTACAAAAGCTCAAGAACATGGTTTAAAAATATTAACTGTTAAATTAAAGGGACCTGGATCAGGTAGAGAGACGGCATTGAGAGCTTTACAAGCTAAAGGATTTAAAATCCTTTCAATAAACGACACAACTCCTATGCCGCATAATGGTTCACGACCACCAAAAAAGAGAAGGGTATAAATATATGGAAAACGCACTAGCAGATCATAACTGGAAATCATTAATAAAACCGAATAAATTAAATATTCTTAATAATGAGGATAAATCTATAACGACACTTACAGCAGAACCTTTGGAAAAAGGTTATGCTTTAACAATCGGAAATGCACTTAGAAGAATTTTATTATCATCAATACAAGGATCAGCAGTAACTGCTTTGCAAATTGATGGAGTGTTGCACGAATTTTCATCAATAAAAGGTGTAAGAGAAGACGTTACAGATATTGTTTTAAATGTAAAATTATTATCTCTTAAAGTTATGTCTGAGGGTCCAAAAAAACTTATTTTAGACATGCAAGGTCCAGGAACAATTAAAGCGAAAGATATTCAGGAAAACCCCGATGTTACCATTTTAAATCCAGAATTAGTAATTTGTCATTTAGATGAAAATACTAAATTTCATATGGAGCTCATAGCTAATACTGGAAAAGGTTACTCTCCATCAGAAAAAAATAAGTCTGATGATGCACCTTTAGGATTAATTGCAATAGATTCACTTTTTAGCCCTGTAAAAAAAGTATCATACAAAGTTGAGAATGCTAGAGAAGGAAAATCTTTAGATTTAGACAAACTTGTTATGATAGTTGAAACTGATGGATCTGTTACAGCTGAAGATGCAGTTGCATTTGCTGCAAGAATATTTCAAGAACAACTATCAATGTTTATAAACTTCGATGAACCTAAAAAAGTTGAACAAAAACCACAAATTAAAGAACCCGAGTTCAATAAAAATTTACTTAAGAAAGTTGATGAACTTGAGCTATCGGTAAGATCAATGAATTGTTTAAAAAATGACAACATAATATATATTGGTGATTTAGTTCAAAAAACAGAACCCGAAATGTTAAGAACACCAAACTTTGGAAGAAAATCACTTAATGAAATTAAAGAAGTTTTGAACTCAATGTCATTATATTTAGGAATGGAAATTCCAAATTGGCCACCTGATAATATAGCTGAACTATCAAAAAAACTTGAGGATAATCAATAAAAATGAGACATAAAGTAGGATATAGAAAATTAAATAGAACTTCTGAGCATCGAAAAGCACTATTTAAGAATATGCTTAACTCATTAATTAAATATGAACAAATTACAACAACCTTACCTAAAGCTAAAGAATTAAAACCTAAAATTGATAAAATGATTACATTGGGCAAAAAAAAAACTTTACATTCCAAAAGAAATCTTTTTTCAAAACTGCAAGACAAATCTTCTGTAGATAAGTTGGAAAAAATTTTATCTGAAAGATATTTAAAGAGACCTGGAGGGTATAGTAGAGTAATAAAAGCTGGATTTAGATATGGTGATGATGCACCGATGGCTGTTATTGAATTAATAGATAGAGATCGTGAAGCAAAAAAAGTGGATATAAAAAAAAAGACACCAGAAAAAAAAGACACCAAACTTGATTTGGAATCCAAAAAAATAGAAAAAACAAAAAAAACTTTAAAATAAGTTAATTTCAATATCCATTTACCCCACAAAGTCTATTAATGTAATTTACTATGAAAAATACTTATTTAATAAAAGATGAATTTATTAACGCCAGGTTGGATAGGTGGTTTAGAAGAAATATTTCAGAACTACCTCAAGCTTTATTGGAAAAAAATGTAAGAAAGGGTTACATAAAAGTTAATAATGAAAAGAAAAAAACATCTTATAAGTTAAAAAAAAATGACAAAATTACAATTTACACTTTTGAAATTAAAAAAAATATTACTCTTAAATCTAAAAAAAATTATACCGCCACCAAGAAGGATTTAGTTAAATCTTCAGGAATGTTTATCGAAAATAATGAAAATTTTGTAGTAATTAATAAACCTCCTGGTATTGCAGTTCAATCTGGCACTAAATCAAAAAGGAATATTATTGATATATTACGTGATTCAAAAGAATTTGAAGGATATTCTCCATTTCCAGTTCACAGAATTGATAAGGAAACTACAGGTATTTTAATTATTGCTAAAAATAGAAAATACGCCCAACTTCTTACATCATTATTTCGTATAAGAAAAATTCATAAAACTTATTTGGGTATTGTTGTCGGTGAACTTGAAAAGAACAAGGGAACTTTTATAGATGAATTAGTTTATTACGAAGGAGAAAAAAAAACTACTGCTAAGGCTATTACTCACTATACTGTTTTAGATGTTAGTAGTAATTATTCTCTCTTAAAACTAAATCCTGAAACTGGCAGAAAACACCAATTAAGAAAACAACTTTTAATTCATGGCCATCCAATACTGGGTGATACAAAATATAGATTAATTAAAAATTATACAGATAAAAAAAAGTCATTAATGTTGCATGCTTATAAAATTAATTTTTCCATCAACAAGCTAAAATATAATTTTTTGTGTGATCCAAGTGATGATTTTAAAAAAATAATTAAAGAAAAACATTTAAGAATTTCTTTTTAATTACTTTTTCAATATTCTTATAATTCTTAACACCAATTTCTTTTAAACTTGTAATTCCTTTATCTTTAATCCCGCAAGGTATTATTCCTTTGTATTTTGATAAATCATTAGAAACATTTAATGCAAAACCATGATACGCTATCCATCTTTTAACCTTAATACCAATAGCTGCAATTTTTTTTGAATTACTTTTCTGCCCCACCCAAATACCAATATTTTTAGAATCTGGGTAAGCGTTCACTTTATATTCTGAAAGTATTTCTATTAAACATTGCTCAATGCTATTAATTAATTTTCTAATATCTTTTCCTCTTTTATTTAAATTTAGAACAAAATAAACAACCTTCTGCCCAGGACTATGAAATGTATATTTGCCACCTCTGTTTGTTTTTATTACCCGTAGACTCTTATCAATTAAATCCGTATTTTTAGCACTTGATCCCGCTGTATACACAGGGTTGTGTTCCACAATCCAAAGAAGTTCGTTTTTTTTACCTAAAAAAACGTCTTTGGCTCTTTTCTCAAGAACCTTCATTGATTTTGAGTAATCAATAGGTTTTATTTCATTTTTTACTTCTATTTTCATTTTACATTTGTAGTATTAAACAAAATAATCTAAATAATCAAAAACTGATAATAAGGTAACATTTATGAGCTTAATAAAAGAAATAAATGAAAAAAAAGTCAATTTTGACTTTAATAAGGAATTTATTAATGTTTTTAATAAGAAAATTAAAGACAAAGATACTGAGTATTTAAATAAAACTCTTAAAGAATTACATCCTTCAGATTCTGCAGACATTATTGAAAATTTACTTCCAAACAATAGATCTAAACTTATAGAACTCGAGGGCTCCTCTCTAGATGCTGAGATTTTTATTGAACTTAATGAATCAATACAATCAGAAATATTTATATTATTATCAATTGATTCAATTGTTAATATACTAAAACGCCTTGAATCAGATAATGCACTAAAAATTTTAGAAAATTTAGATGAAGAAAAAAAAAATATAGTATTAAACAAACTTCCTCCAAAAAATAAATTTATATTACAAGAAGGTCTTAGTTATCCTGAGGATTCAGCTGCTCGTATCATGCAAAGAGAATTTGCTGCTATACCTAGCAATTGGTCTGTTGGTCAAACTATTGATTATCTTAGAGAAAATAAAGATTTACCAGACGAGTTTTTAGAAATATTTATAGTTGATAGTAACTTTAAACCCATTGGAACAACACCTTCTTCAAAAGTTCTTAGATCCTCACGAGATTTAAAAATGAATTCTATAATGAATGAAATGCATGTTTTAATACCTGTTAATATGGATAAAGAAGAAGTAGGTCATATTTTTGAAAATTATAATTTGGTTTCAGCTGGTGTAGTTAATAAGGATAATAAACTAGTTGGGATGATTACAGGAGATGACGTCTTTACAGTTCTTAAAGAAGAAGCAGAAGAAGATGTTCTAAGACTAGCTGGAGTAGGTGATGAAGTGATTACAGATAGTATATTTCAAAAAACTAAAAGAAGATTTAATTGGTTGCTTTTAAACTTATTTACCGCTTTGCTTGCAACTTGGGTAATAAGTAAATTTGGTGCATCAATTGAACAAATGGTGGCTTTAGCATTTTTAATGCCGATAGTAGCATCAATGGGTGGTAATGCTGGCATGCAAACATTGGCAGTTACAATTAGAGCTATAGCTACAAAAGAATTAACATCAAGTAATTTTGGAAAAATTGTCACAAAGGAATTTGTAATAGGTATATTAAATGGAATTATATTTGCTGTAATAACTGGAGCAATAGTTCAATTTTGGTTTGATGAATTTAATTTAACAATTTTAATTGCGTCATCAATGATTTTAAATATGATTGCTGCTGGATTATTTGGTATTTTGGTTCCAGTTTCTTTAAAGAAATTTAATATTGATCCCGCAATAGCTTCCAGCGTTTTTGTTACCACGATAACTGATGTAATAGGATTCCTTTCATTTTTAGGGTTGGGAGCCTATTTCTTTTATGGTTAAATATTATCAATTAACCTTACTGAGTTTATATAATAAGCAATAAAAATTTTTTTATTTATTTTTTTTTTGTGAGGTTTAATCAGTTTATTTAAATCTAAAATATTAAGATAATCAATTTTTTCTACACCAAATTTTGTTATTTTACTCTTAATATGCTTTAGAGAAATTTTTTTTAGTATTATTTTTCTTTTTTGCTTCAGTAAAAGTTTATAGATTTTAGATCCAACTGCTTGGTTTTTATAATTTAAGTGCAAATTTCTTGACGAATATGCCATTCCATTTTTTTGTCTTACAGTCTTGCAAGCAATAACTTCAGTATTAAATTTTTTTTTTTTTAAATAATCATAAATTAGCATTAATTGCTGCATATCTTTTTTACCTAAATATATCCTTTTTGGATTAATTATTTTAATAAATCTGCTAACAACATCAACAACCGCCTCAAAATGATTTGGTCTAAACTTTCCACACAATTTTTTTTTAAATGAATTAATTTTAATTTTTTTGATTATCTTTTCTGGATAAATATCTTTTTCGTTTGGAACGAAAACATAATCTACATTTAATTCTTTAAGTATTTTTTTATCTTTTTTAAATACCCTTGGGTATGAAGAATAATCATCTTTTTTGTTAAATTGTTGCTTATTTACAAAAATTGAAACTATTGTTTTTTTGTTGTTTTGCATCGACTTTTTAATCAAATACTTATGCCCATCATGAAGAGCTCCCATAGTTGGCACGAACCCTAAATTTTCTTCATTATCTAATGCTTTGATAAGTTTTTTTTTGCTAAAAATTATTTTCATTTGTAAATTTAAAATATTATATGTAAAAGAAAGCAATGATTAAACAGGCTATTATTCCATTGGCTGGTCTAGGAACAAGATTATTGCCACTTACAAGCGTTTTGCCTAAAGAACTTCTACCAATCAATGGCAGGCCTGGTTTAGAATACATTTTAGATGAGTGTATAGAAGCTGGCATAAAAGAATTTATATTTGTAATTTCAAAAAATAAATTAAATATTAAAAAATACTTTTTCAATGACAAATTTTATAACAAAATAATTAAGAAGAAAAGAGATTCAAGAATTAAAAATGAATTTTCCAGACTTAAAAAATACCAAAAAATGATTAAGATTGTTTATCAAAATAAACCAAAAGGAACAGGTGACGCAATACTAAAATGCCGTAAACACATAAAAGATAATTTTTTTCTTATGCTTCTACCTGATGATTTAATTATAAAAAAAAATTGCTCTAAAGAGATGATTAAATTACATAACCTAAAAAAATCATCTATTATTGCTACTAAAATTGTTGATCCAAAAACTGTTTCAAGGTGGGGAATTCTTTCAATAAAAAATAAAAAAAAAAATTATTTTCAAATTTCGGATGTTGTTGAGAAACCTAATGTTAATAAATCACCATCAAATTATGCAATTATTGGAAGGTACATTTTACCCAAAAAAATTATCCCAGAAATAAAAAAAATAAAACCAGGATCTGGTAATGAAATTCATATTACAGATGCAATTAAAAACTTAATTAAAAAAGGTGATAAGTTTTATGGAAATATATTTAAAGGAAAGTATTTAGATTGCGGAACTCTTGACGGTTATATTAATTCTAGTTTAGTGATAAATAAAAATAAAAGGTAAATATGAAACTTTGTATGATAGGTACTGGATATGTGGGTCTTGTAAGTGGAACTTGTTTTGCTGACTTGGGTAACACTGTTTATTGTGTTGATAAGGATAAAACTAAAATTAATAATTTAATAAAGGGAAAATCTCCTATTTATGAACCTGGTTTAAATGAAATTATTAAAAAAAACTTTAACTCCAAAAGATTAATTTTTACAACCAATTTATCTAAAGCTGTAAATAATTCTGATATTATTTTTATTTGCGTAGGAACTCCTAATAAAAAAAAATCTCACTCTGTTGATTTAAGTTATGTTTTTAGAGCTATAAATGATGTAATCAAAAGTACAAAACTTAAAAAAATAATTGTTACAAAGTCTACTGTTCCCGTTGGAACAGGTGATGAAATTGAAAAACTATTAAAAAAAAAAAAGAGAATATCTTTTGACGTTATATCCAACCCCGAATTTCTTAGAGAAGGTGAGGCTATAAGAGATTTTAGATACCCTGACAGAATAGTGGTAGGCTCAAACAATAAAAAAATATTTAATATAATGAAGAAGTTGTACCAACCTCTAATAAACAAAGGATCAAAGTTCTTCATTACTTCAAGAAGGGGTGCTGAATTAATCAAGTATGCATCAAATGCATTTTTGGCAACTAAAATTACATTTGTAAATGAACTAGCAAACTTATGTGAAAAATCAAATATTAATATAGAGGATATATCGCTTGGCATGGGTAGTGACTCAAGGATAGGAGGTAGATTTTTAAGAGCTGGTCCCGCCTACGGTGGGTCGTGTTTTCCCAAAGATACAAAAGGCCTTGTTTCCACAGCTCAAAAATATAACGTAAATCTTTCAATAGTTAAATCTGTAATTAAATCTAATGAAGCTAGAAAAACTTTACACATAAAAAGAATAGATAAAATTATGGGAACAAGTATAAAAAAAAAAATTGTAGGATTTTTGGGAGTTACTTTTAAACCTAATACTGACGATATGAGAGATTCAACTAGCTTAAACATGATCCCTTACTTGTGTAAAAAAGGAGCTGAGGTTCTTTACTATGACCCCACTGGAGAAAAAAAAGAATTTAAAAATCTAAAAAACTGTATTTTTGTAAATAATATTAGCAAAGTATGTAAAAATGCAGATTTAATCATTCTTCATACTGATTGGGATGAATTTAAAATTTTAGATTTTAAAAAGATGGTTAAAAATAAGAAATTTAAGCTTTATGACTTAAGAAATCTTTACAATTTTAAAGAAATGATAAATAAAAAAATTAAGTACTATTCTATTGGTAGACCCAATATTAATTAATCTCAAATATTGCATCAATTTCTACAGCCACACCTAATGGTAAGGAATTTACACTAACAGCAGCTCTTGCATGCATTCCTTTATCGCCAAATACAGCAGATAATGTTTCTGAGGCTGGGTTAATAACTTTAGGTTGATCGGTAAAATCGTCAGCAGAGTTAACAAACCCTGTAATTTTTACACAATTTTTAACTTTTTCCAAATCTCCATTAACAGCTTTTTTGATTTGTGATAAAATATTTATAATACAAAGTTTTGAAGCTTTTTGTCCATCTTCTAAAGACAGTTCTTTTCCAATTGTGCCTTTTATCATTTTCCCATTACTATCTATTGGCAGTTGCCCAGAAATAAAAACTAATTTATTAATTATTTTAAAGGCTACATAAGCCCCAACAGGCGATGGTGCATCAGGTATTTTAATATTTAGTTTTTTTAAGTTTTCTTCTATATTCATTTTTTTTTACTTTTTTTTTTAAATTTTTTACTTCCTTTTTTACTTCTATCATATTCTTTTCTTTTCTCAATAAGTATTAAAGCTTCATCCATAGTTATTTCTGAAGGATCTTTTTCTTCAGGAATTGTTGCGTTTAATGATTTATATTTAATATAAGGTCCATATTGTCCTTTCATGATTCTAACTGGCTTTTTATCTTCTGGGTGTTCCCCAAGATCTTTAATAATAGATGACGACATTCTTCCTGGTTTTGCTTCAGCTATTAAAGTAATAGCTCTATTTATACCTATTGAAAATATTTCTTCAACGTTTTCTAGACGAGCAGATTTATTTTCACACTTTAGATAAGGTCCAAATCGTCCAGAATTTAAAAATATTTCTTTTTGATTCTCCGGATTAATTCCAATATTTTTTGGTAAAGAGCAAAGAAATTTAGCTTTATCTAAATTAACCGATTCAATAGTAATTCCTTTTGGAATAGAAACATTTTTAAAATTATTATTTTCTTTTTCATTCTTTTTTTTTTTCTTTTTCTTCTTTTTTTTTAATTCTTCAGTAACTTCTGGAATGATTTCATATTGTATATAAGGTCCAAACCTTCCATTTTTTAAATACATATCTTTACCGTTCTCGTGTTTACCTATTAATTTTGGTTCTGCTAATTGAGACTGCTGAGCTGCTTTTGTTTTAGACAAAGGTCTAGTAAATTTACAATCAGGATAATTCGAACAACCTATAAAAGCGCCTCCACGAAAACTATTTTTTAAGCTTAAAGAGCCGTCGCAAAGTCTACATTTTCTATCAATATTTCCATTCCCATCTCTTTCAAAAATCAAACTACCCAAGCTATCATTTAGTAAATCTAAAACTTCTCTTGTTCTTTTTTCTTTTACAACAGATACATTTTTATTAAAATCCTTCCAAAACATTTCTAAAACTTTAATCCACCCTTCTTTTCCAGTTGTTATATCATCTAACTGGTTCTCTAAATCTGCAGTAAAGTTATAATCAACGTATTTTGAAAATAATTTTTCTAAAAAGGCTGATATTAGTTTTCCTCTATCAGTTGGATGAAATCTCTTATTAATTGCTTCTGCGTAACCTCTTGTTGAAATAACTGATATTATACTTGCGTATGTAGATGGTCTTCCAATACCTAATTCTTCTAGTTTTTTAACTAAACTTGCCTCTGAGTATCTAGGTGGTGGTTGAGTAAAGTGTTGTTCATCTAAGAGACTTTCAATATTTATTGGACCTTTTTTTACTTCAGGTAAAATACTTTCATCTTCTTCTTTTTTTTGATCTTTAAAAACTTTTAAAAAACCATCAAATTTAATGACAGATCCACTCGTTTTACAGATAGTTTTATTGTCCTCTGAATTTATTGTAATAGTATTTCTATCAAACTGAGCAGGTTCCATTTGTGAAGATAGAGCTCTACTCCAAATCAAATCATAAAGTTTATATTGATCAGCACTAAGATATTTTTTGACTTTATCTGGTGATCTGTAAATATCAGTTGGTCTTATCGCTTCATGCGCTTCTTGAGCATTTTTTGCTTTTTTTCCAGAATAACTTAAAGGATCCTTTGGAACATATTCATTACCATATTCATTTTTAATAAAGTCTCTAAAAATTGAAACTGCATCTTTAGATATATTTGTACCGTCAGTTCGCATGTAGGTAATTAATCCTACCGCTTCTCCCTCTATATCAATTCCTTGATATAGTTTTTGAGCAATTTGCATTGCTCGAGATGCGCCAAATCCTAATCTTCCAGAAGAAACTTGTTGGAGAGTTGATGTTGTAAATGGACCAGAAGGATTTCTGTTAACAACTTTCGTTGATATATCGGAAATATTAAATTTTATTTCCTTAATTTGATTTATTGCATTATTAATATCATCTTTACTTTTAAAGGAAAACTTCTCAATTTTTTTTGTATCTAATTGTGAAATATTTGCAATTAAAGAGTTATTATTACTATCTTTAAAATTTATCTTTAAAGTCCAAAATTCTTCAGGATTAAATAATTCAATTTCGTGTTCTCTTTCAGTTATTAGTTTTAATGCTACAGATTGAACTCTACCAGCAGACTTAGACCCAGGTAATTTAGTCCATAATATTGGAGATATGTTGAATCCAACTAAATAATCTAAAGCTCTTCTTGCCATATAAGCATTAACAAGAAGTGGTTCAATTTGTCTTGGATTATCAATTCCATGTGTCACTGCTTTTTTTGTAATCTCATTAAAAACAACTCTTTCTACACTTTTATCTTTAAGTAGCTTTTTCTCATTTAAATATTCTTTTACATGCCAAGCTATAGCCTCACCTTCACGATCAGGATCTGTAGCTAATATTATTTTAGATGATTCTTTAGCTGCCTCTGTAATTTCCTTTAAATATTTTTTTGAGAAACTATCAACCTCCCAAAGCATCTTGAAATCATTGTCAGGGTCAACTGATCCATTTTTTGAAGGTAAATCTCTTATATGACCATAGCTTGCTAGAACTATATAATCATCACCAAGATACTTGTTGATTGTCTTTGCTTTAGCAGGACTTTCTACAATAACTAAATTCATTTTGTTTCTTTAGAAACTTTAGTGTCAAATATAGTCTGTTTTGTCAAATCGTAGATTGTATTTTATTAAAAAAACACCATTTAATCTAGATTTTTATTTTATTCTCAGTTTTATTTTTGAGATTTAAAATATTTTTTCGATGAGAGAAAATAATCAAAATAAAAAAAATAAACAAAATACTTGAGTCAGGAACTTTTGTTGTTAAAATTATTGATGAGTCAGCTAAAATAACTGTTTCTCTTATAAAATTTATAACAAAAACTGTTAAAGCCCCAAACATCGATGATAAAGATGAGTATTTAAATATTAAAGATACAATTATCCAGGTAAAAACAAATAAGAAAAATAACTGCACTGATAATGCAGTTATAATTCCCAGGTATGTTGCTACACCTTTTCCTCCATTAAATTTTAACCAAAGTGGAAAAAGATGTCCTAAGAAAGCAGAAATACATGACAACTCAATTAATCCAGGGAAATATTGTTTTGTAATAATAACTGGAATGTATCCTTTAAGTGAATCTAAAATTAATGTTATGGCAGCTAAGTACTTGTTCCCAGTTCTAAGAACATTAGTTGCACCAATGTTACCGGAGCCAATTTTTCTTATATCTTTTTTGATAAAAATTCTAGTTAAAATCAACCCAAATGGTATTGATCCACAAATGTAAGAAAAGAATATAATTATTATAAATTCCATAATTTATTATGTTCTGCTAAAAGCAATTTCACCTTTCACAAATGTTTTAATTACTTGACCCTGCAATTTTCTGTTCTCAACAGGTGTATTTTTAGATTTAGATTTAAGTTCGCTTTGCTTTACTACCCAAGGTTTATTTATATCTAATAGACATAAATCAGCATCATTTCCTAAATCGAAACTTCCTTTTTTAATATCAAGAATTTTAGCTGGATTTGATGTCATAGTTGCTATTAATTTTTCAAGTTTAATAGACTTGTTGTGAAATAATTCTAGAGCAAGAGGTAACAAAGTCTCTACACCTGCCGCTCCAGTTGCTGCCTGTGCAAAAGTCAATCTTTTGGACTCTTCATCTTCAGGTTTATGATCTGACACAATAACATCAATTGAGCCATCATTAACTCCTTCAATTAATGACAATCTATCATCTTCAGTACGCAAAGGTGGAGAAAGTTTTAAAAACGTTTTAAAATCACCTATATCGTTTTCGTTTAATGACAAATTATTAATAGAAACCCCAGCAGTAAAAACTTTACCTTCGTTCTTAGCTTTTCTAATAGTAGAAACAGTTTTTTTAGACGATACTAGCGAAATATGATATCGACAAAAAAATTCTTCGAGAATAGAAAGATCTCTTTCAACTATAATTTTTTCAGCAAGCGCTGGTATACCTTGAAGTCCTAGTCTCGTCGATATTTCCCCGTCATTAATAAGACCACCTTTTGATAGTATTTCATCTTCAGCATGTTGCATTATTAAAGAATTTGATTGGCTAGCAAAATTCATAATTCTTGTCATAAGTTGTGGGTCTTGAATTGTTCTCACTCCATCAGTAAATGCTGTAATACCTTTTCTTTTTAGCAGTCCAAATTCAGTCATTTGTTTTCCTTCTACATTTTTACTCAAACTTGCTGCTGGAAATATATTTATTCTAGATTTATCTCTACCTCTTCTTTTTAAGAAGTCCACCATTGAAACATTGTCAATTACTGGAGACGTATTAGGCATTGAAACAACTGATGTTACTCCTCCAGAAAGAGCCGCATCACTTAATGTTCTAAAATTTTCTTTATATTCATACCCCGGCTCACCAACAAAGACTCTCATATCCACTAAACCTGGCATTAAAATCATTTTATTTAGATCAATTTTTTTAGCTTCTTTTGGTAAATTTTCGTTAGAAACTTCTTTGCCTACAGCTTTAATTTGACCATTTTGATCAATAATTAATCCTCCTATTTCATCAACTTTATTTTTAGGATCAATAATCCTTGCGTTTATTAAATATTTTTTTTCAATCATATTTTTTTACAAAAAATTTTTAAACATGCCATTCTTACAGCAACACCAAGTTCAACTTGTTCTCTTATTACACTTCTATTAATGTCATCAGCTAAATTTGTGTCAATCTCAACACCTCTATTCATAGGTCCCGGGTGCATTATAAGAGCATCTTTTTTTGCCGAAGCAAGCTTATCTGGCGTCAATCCATAAAATTCATAATATTCCCTCGGGGAAGGCAAAAATGATCCTTGCATTCTTTCGTTTTGTAATCTTAACATCATGACAATGTCACAATTATCTAAACCTTTTTTCATATCTGTAAATACGTTTACTCCAAGACGTTCGATTGAATGAGGTAGTAAAGTCTTCGGTGCCACCACATTAACTTCCGCTCCAAGCATATTCATTAAATAAATGTTTGATCTAGCAACTCTTGAATGTAAAATATCTCCACATATTGCAATTTTTAATCCTTGAACTTTTCCTCTTCTATTAATTATAGTCAACGCATCTAACAGTGCTTGTGTAGGATGCTCTCTTCTACCATCACCAGCATTAATTACTGCGCAATTAACTTTTTGTGATAATAAATTTGGTGCACCAGAATCTTGATGTCTCACAACAATAATATCTGGATGCATAGCATTTAGTGTCATAGCAGTATCAATTAATGTTTCTCCTTTTTTAATTGCTGAATTGACAATGTTCATAGACATAACATCTGCACCAAGTCTTTTACCAGCAAGTTCAAAAGAACTTTGAGTTCTTGTAGATGGTTCAAAAAATAAGTTAATTTGAGTTTTACCTCTTAATAAATCTGTCTTTTTAGATGGGCTTTTATTTAATTTAATAAAAGTTTTAGCCTCTTCTAAAATTTGTGTAACGTCAGATAATGAAAGATCTTGAATACCTAAGAGATGGGATTGATTGATTTTAACAGCTTTTAAATTTTTTAATATAGCCACTAAAACAAACTCTATAGGCCTTTATACCTATGCATGCAAGTGTTAATTAGTTAAAAAATCGATTGCACCCTGTAATATGAATGCAGCGGAATTTTTATCTAAATTTTTAACTTTATTACTAGTATTTGTGGCTAATTTATTGCTAATTTTAAATGCTCCCGCACTAGAAAATCTTTCATCCCACATAGCGATAGGTAACATAATATTTTTCCTTAAATTTCTAGCAAAATCAGAAGCAGATTGAGATGATTTTCCCATTGATCCATCCATATTAATTGGATTTCCTATAATAATACCCTTAATTTCATTTTCATTGATAATTTCTTTTATATCAGTCACTAAATCCTCAAACTTGATTTTTTTTAAGGTCTTGAGGGGCGTTGCTACAATCCTGTTTTCATCACAGATAGCAATACCTATATTTTTACCACCAGGGTCAATGCCAATTAATCTAGATTTGCTTTTAAAATTAGTTTTAAAATCATTAATACTGAGTATATTGTGTGTATTCATATTAAATGCTATTTTTCATACTTATTTGCCAATAATCTCAAATGTCAATAGATAAAGATACAGTAAAACACATATCAAAGTTAGCTAGAATTTCTCTAGATAACAAGAGCATTGATAGTTTATCAAATAACCTATCGTCAATTATAACATTTATTGAAAAATTAAATGAGTTAAATACTGACAAAATAACCCCCTTAACTTCAATTATAGAAGCGTCATTAACTTCTAGACCAGATGAAATAAAAAATGAAAATATAAGAGATCAAATTTTAAAAAATTCACCTGAAAAAAATGAAGAGTTTTTTGTTGTCCCAAAGGTTATAGAATAAACATGAGTGATTTAACCAAAAGAACATTATGTAGTTTAGTGGAAGGAATAAAAAAAAAAGATTTTACATCAGAAGAATTAACTAAATTGTTTATTCATAAATCACAAAATGCCAAAAAACTAAACACTTACATTACAACAAACTTTGATAATGCTTTAATTCAAGCAAAAGATTTTGATAAAAAAAAAGACTTCAAAGGTTTATTGCCAGGAATTCCTATAGCCGTAAAAGATTTATTTTGTACGAAAGACGTTAAAACTACAGCTGGTAGCAAGATGTTGAGTAACTTCACTCCCACTTATGAATCTACAGTTACTTCTAATTTATGGAAAGAGGGTGCTTTTTTGTTAGGTAAACTAAATTGTGATGAATTTGCAATGGGTTCTTCAAATGAAACAAGCTTTTTTGGAAATGTTATAAACCCATATGGTGATAAATTAATTCCAGGCGGATCATCCGGAGGATCTGCCTCGGCTTTAGCTGCAAATCTTACACCGGCCACAATAGGAACTGACACCGGTGGATCTATTAGACAGCCTGCCTCTTTTACTGGCACAGTTGGTCTTAAGCCTACCTATGGAAGGTGTTCACGTTGGGGTATTGTTGCTTTTGCATCATCATTAGACCAAGCAGGCCCAATGACACAAAATGTTGAAGATTGCGCTTTACTCTTAGAGACAATGTCAGGTTACGACCCAAAAGATTCAACATCCGTAAATAAGAAAGTTGAAAGTTATACAAAAAATTTAACTGAAAAAATTAAAGGATTGAAAATTGGAATACCAAAAGAATACAGAATTGAAAATATGCCTGATGAAATTGATGTTTTGTGGAAAAAAGGTATTGAATTTCTTAAAGATGCCGGTGCAATAATAAAAGATATTACTTTGCCTCACACAAAATATGCACTTCCAGCTTATTACATTGTTGCACCAGCAGAAGCTTCTTCCAATCTAGCTCGTTATGATGGTGTTAAATATGGACACAGATCAAAAGGAAATAATTTAATAGAAATGTATGAAAACACACGTTCAGAAGGATTTGGAGATGAAGTAAAAAGAAGAATATTAATTGGTACTTATGTTTTATCTTCAGGTTATTATGATGCTTACTACATAAAAGCACAAAAAGTCAGACAGTTAATTAAAAATGATTTTAACAAAGCTTTTGAAAAGGTTGATGCAATTTTAACACCATCTACACCCAGCGCTCCATTTAAAGTAGGCGATAAAAAAGATGACCCAATATCAATGTATTTAAATGATGTATTTACAGTGCCAGTAAATCTTGCCGGCCTACCCGCTATATCAGTTCCAGGAGGCTATGATAAAAAAAAACTTCCCTTGGGATTGCAGTTAATAGGTAGAGCTTTTGATGAACAAACTATACTTAACTTAGCATTAGCAGTGCAGAAAAGAGCTGACTTTAAAAGGGAAATTAATGATTGGTGGAAAATTTGAGTGAAAAAAAATTTGATTATTTTATACAAAGAGACAAAAGTAAATGGGAAGTAATAATAGGCTTAGAGGTTCATGCTCAAGTGCTATCTAAATCGAAACTCTTCTCATCATCTTCAACAAAATTTGGGGCTGAACCCAATACCCAAGTAAGCTTAGTAGATTCGGCTTTTCCAGGAATGTTACCAGTTATAAATCAATTTTGTGTCGAGCAAAGTATTAAAACTGGATTAGGATTAAAAGCAAAAATAAACCTTCATTCAGTTTTTGATAGAAAAAATTATTTTTATGCAGATTTGCCCCAAGGCTACCAAATATCACAATATAAACATCCTATAGTAGGAGAAGGTGAAATTATATTAGATATGCCTTACGGAACTAAAAGAGTTGGCATTGAACGACTTCACCTTGAACAAGATGCTGGAAAAAGCATTCATGACTTAGACCCAAACAATACATTTGTAGATCTAAATAGATCTGGTGTTGCACTTATGGAAATAGTTAGTAAACCAGATTTACGTTCTCCTGATGAAGTTGGAGTATATGTTAAAAAAATAAGATCTATAATGAGATATCTTGGTACCTGCGATGGAAATATGCAAGAAGGTTCACTAAGAGCAGACGTAAACGTTTCTGTTAGAAAAGTTGGTGACAAAAAATTGGGTACTAGATGTGAAATAAAAAATGTTAACTCAATTAAATATATGCAAATGGCCATTCAATATGAAGCAAAAAGGCAAATAGAGATCATTGAAGGCAATAAAGCAGTTGACCAAGAAACTAGACTTTTTGATACAAAAAAAAATGAAACAAGATCAATGAGATCTAAAGAAGATGCACATGATTATAGATATTTTCCAGATCCTGATTTGTTACCTTTAAATTTAGATAAGAATTTAGTTGAAAGAATAAAAAAAAGTTTACCAGAATTACCTGATCAAAAAAAAGATAGATTCATTAAAGATTATTCTTTAACTTCTTACGAAGCTAATGTTTTAGTTTCTGAAAAAGAAGTTTCGGATTATTTTGAAGAAGTTGCCAAAACATCTGATAAAAAATTGGCCACCAACTGGATTATTGGCGATCTTTTTGCTTCACTGAATGAAAAGAATATTTCAATATTAAGCTCACCAGTTACTGCAAAAAAAATGGCTCAACTAATAGACTGTATAAGTTCAGGTGTAATTTCAGGAAGAACAGCTAAAGAAGTTTTTGAAATTATGAAAGAAACAGGTGAGGACCCTAAAAAAATTATTGAAAACAAAGGATTGCAACAAAAGAGCGATCCAAAAGAATTGGAGATTATAATAGATAAAATTATTTTTGATAATAAAGATAAAGTTATTCAATATAAATCTGGTAAAGAAAAACTATTTGGTTTTTTTGTTGGCCAAGCAATGAAAGTTTCTGGCGGTAAGGCTAATCCTCAATTAGTAAATGAGATACTTAAGCAAAAATTAAAATAGTAATGGGAAAAGATTTTGAAATAAATGATAAGGTAAAAGATTATATAAAGAATTTTAGTAAGGAGCTCCATCCAGTTCAAAAAGAAATAATTGCTTACAACGAAACCCTCGGTGAAACTAAAAAAATGCAAATTGCAGTCTCACAATGTCATTTTTTAGAATTAATAACAAAAATATCAAAGGCTAAAAAAATTTTAGAAATAGGAACTTTTACAGGTCTAAGCACTTTATCTATGTCGCTAGCTCTCCCTGACGATGCGTCTCTTATCACTTTGGATAAAAATAAAGAAACTAATAAAAAAGCATCATATTTTTTTAAAAAGGCTAATCAACATAAAAAAATTAAAACTATTGTAAAGCCTGCATTGGAAAGTTTAAAAGAACTTAAAAAAGAGAATTTATTTTTTGACATAATTTTCGTAGACGCCGACAAGATTAACTATAAAAATTATTATGATGATGTATTTGATTTAGTCAAAAAAGATTGTCTAATCATCATAGATAATGTTTTATGGCATGGTGAGGTTGCCGATGAAAATAATAATGATAAATTCACAAATATTATTAGAGATTTTAATAAATACGTCAAAAATGATAAAAAAACTGAACAAGTAATCATCCCACTTGGTGATGGCTTCAGCATTTGTAGAAAATTATAATGTTTACTGTATTTGGATTTTATAAATTTAAAAAACTTAAATTATTAAAAAAAAATAAAATTACTCTTCAAAACTCTTTTATTAAACATAATGTTAAAGGCACATTAATAATTTCAAAAGAAGGTTTAAATGGGACTATTTCTGGAAAACCAAGAGATATTTCTATTATAAATAAAATAATTAAAAGTTTGTTTAAAATAAAAACTTTCGATAGTGAAAATATATCAAAAAATAGTTTTCACCCTTTTCATAGAGGTAAAATTAAAATAAAAAATGAAGTAGTTCCCATGGGACTTAATATATTGAGTGAAACTAAGAAAAATAACCACTTAGAACCAACAGAATGGAATAAACTTATTAAAAATAAAAATACTTTCATTTTAGATGTAAGAAAACCTTTTGAGTATGAAGTTGGGACCTTTAAAAAAGCCATTAATCCTAAAGTAGATTATTTTAGAGAATTCCCTAAATATTTGAATAAATTGGATAAAAAAAAACCCCTTGCAATGTTTTGTACAGGAGGCATTCGTTGTGAAAAAGCATCAGTATATTTAAATCAAAAAGGTTTTAAGAATGTCTTTCAATTAAAGGGAGGAATTTTGAATTATCTAAAAAAAATGAAGAAAAAAAAAAGTATGTGGAAGGGTGAATGTTTCGTTTTTGATAATAGGGTGTCTTTAAAACATGATTTAGTTATAGGTAATTATATAGTATGTAGTGGATGCAGAAATCCTATTTCCCCTAAAGATAAAATATCTAATAAATATGAAGAGGGTGTTTCTTGCCCCAGATGTCACAGTAAGCTTACCAAGACACAAAAATTAAGATTTAGAATGAGACAAAAACAAATAAACCTTGCTAAAAAAGCTGGAAAAAAGCATATATTCCAAAAAGAATTTTAAAAAATATTTATATTATGAGCTCAGCATTAAACTTAACAAAAGATTCAATTCCTACTTTAATTAAACGAATAGCTATACCCGCAAGTATTGGAACATTTTTTCAAACAATGTTTAATATTGTTGATGTTTATTTTGCTGGAAAAATATCACCAGAAGCTTTATCAGCATTAGCAAAATCATTTCCAATATATTTTATTATTATTGCAGCTTGTGTTGGAGTAACAGTAGGCGGAACATCTTTAATTTCGAATAGCATTGGGGAAAATAATAATGAAAAAATACGTGGGTTTTTTGCACAAACAATAATTTATGGTATTATTGTATCTGTTGTAATAACTTCTATTGGTCTTATTTTTGCTCCAAATCTTTTCTCATTAATGGGATCCGAGGATCAAGTGATCAAACTAAGTCTTGAATACACAAATGTAGTATTTGGTGGTTCAGTAGCATTTATAATTTTTGTAGCCTTAAACTCATTACTTCAAGCAGATGGTGACACCGTAACATACAAGAATATACTAATTTTAAATTTTTTTTTAAATATCTTTTTAAATCCATTATTTATTTTTGGATATGGATTTATTCCTCCTTTAGGTGTAGCTGGAATAGGTTATGCGACTATTCTAGTAAATATATTAGGTGTATTTCTTATTTTACTTAAAGTTTTAAAATCAAAAAGAATTATAGGTTTATCAATTAAGTACTTTGTTCCAAACACAAACTTACTAAAAAAATTATTTTTTCAATCTGCTCCAATATCAGCTGCTCTACTATTAATTTCAGTTGGAAATTTTATTATACTTACTTATATAGGTGCATTTGGCGAATATGCAGTAGCTGGTTTTGGTTCAGCTGCTCGTTTTGAACAAATTCTTCTTTTACCAGTTTTAGGTCTTAATACCGCTATCATTTCTATCATCGGACAAAATTTTGGTGCTAAAAATTTTATAAGAGTTCAAGATTCTTATTTTACTGCAATAAAGTACGGATTCTTTCTTATGATAATTTCAGGTTTAGTTATATTTTTATCAGCTGACAAAATAGTTGGCATTTTTTCCGACAATCCCGCTGTAATAGAGTATGGAACAAGTTATTTGAAGATATCTGCTTTAATATTTCCAGCATATCCAATTTTTTTTATTAGCAATGGTTTTTTCATGGCAATTAAAAAGTCTAAAAATTCAATGTACTTAAACGTTATAAGAAATGTACTACTACCCATACCAACTATATTAGCAGCAAATTTTATTGACGGTGAATACGAAACTTTTTTTTGGTGCTATTGCGTTTCTAACTGGATTTATGTTTTGTGTCTTTTTGTATATGTAAGAAGTTATATTAAGAAAAAAATACTTTAAATAAATTTAATTTATTAATAGCTGTAATTTTTATTAGCAAATATATCGGTGTCTGATATAGATTTTAAATATTTATAATTTTTAGAATTTAGTAATGTAACAACCTCATCCTGCTCATCTTCTGTATATTGTCCTCCCGTAAGTATTAATTTGAACTTATATTTATCAAAATCAATATTTTTTAAAATAGATAACTCGCTACCTTCTGCATCAATATTAATTAAATGAAAATTATTACTTTTAAAATTATAATTTTCTAAAATATTATTTAATGTATCTGAATCCACTTCCCTTAAAATAGGATTTTTTAAGTACATCGAGGCCCACTTAGCATTTATGGTATTCCATTTACTCATATCTTTGTTTTGATATATCGTGATTTTTTTTTTTTTATCACTAACTGCTAAATTTAAGTTTATATCTTTTGGTCTTGCAAGTTCAAATAAATCGATTGTTTTTTTACTTAAATCAATATTTATTCCACTCCAACCTTTTTTATAAAGCTTGTAAGTGTTTGAAGATCTAAATGGATGAAACGCCCCTATATCAATATAGTGACCTTTAGAAACATCTTTAAAATATTCTATTAAAAATAAATCCTCTCCATTTTGTGAGTATTGAAATTTTTCTTTTAAGCCTCTGTATATAAGTAAATGTAAATAAAGCTTAATTTTATAAATTATATTCATAGTTATAAATTATTAAAATAAATTAACTAAAATTTGCAGAATCTTTAATCCAATCCCACATATGCTCTGAAAAAGATCTTCTCACTAATAGATCTACATTTTTATCATCTTTTTTAATAATTGTTACGTCAATATTGTTTAATAGTGTCTGTGTTGAGCAATTGTTTATTAATAGATCGAAGTTAAAAGGTGAAGACTTAGATAAAATTTCGAAAACATTTGATCCATTTAAAGAAAATATAGTAAACTGATCACTTACGTTTGTTACTGCACCTAAATTTGTTTTTGATATAGCTTCAAATAATATATTTTCTAATATTAAATTGTTATTATTTTGCTCAACTTTATTGTTTCCAACTATCAACCATTCACTAGGCCCAGTACAAATAATTAATATTTCATCTTTAGTAACAATACTACCAACTTCAACAGTGAGTACTACTCCAAGGATTTTCTCAACTTTACTGATAAAATCTCTATTGTTAAAATCTCCTCTTAAATTAATTTTTTCTATTCTACTTCTTTCTTTCATTGAAAAATTATTAAAACTTTGTGTTTCGTTTATTGGTGTGTCTATATCAAGCATTTAATCTTTTTCCTTCTTTATCTAAAAAAACTGAATCTGAAACAGTAACTTCAATTGTTTTATTTTTCATCGGCACATACAATTTTTTTCCTTTTAAATTTTTACCATTCTTTACCACAGCAAGTGCGATTGATTTATTTAAGTTAGGACTATAGTAACTTGAAGTTACATGACCAATCATACTCATTGGTAGTTTTTTTTTTATTTCATCAACTATTTGAGCTCCTTCTTCTAAAACTTCATTCGGGTCTGTTGTTAAAAGTCCCACCATTTGTTTTCGACCTTCTTTAATTGTATCTGATCTAAGTAAAGATCTTTTTCCTATAAAATCATATTTTTTTTTGCTTATAATCCAATCCATTTGTAAATCACCTGGTGTCATAGTTCCGTCCGTTTCTTGACCAACAATCACAAAACCTTTTTCTGCTCTTAGTAAGTGCATAGCTTCAGTGCCATATGGAGTAATTTTAAATTCTTTTCCTGCAATCATACATTTTTTCCATACAGCTTTACCATAATTAGCTTGAATATTAATTTCGTAACTTAATTCACCAGTAAAACTTATTCGCATCACACGACATTTTATATTGTCAATGACACCTTCTTTAAAACTCATATGAGGAAAATTTTCATCTTCAAAATTAATATTTTTTACAATTTTTTCTAATATTTTTTTACTATTTGGGCCACAAACGCTAACAGTTGCAAAATGATCAGTAACTGAAGTTAAAAAAACTTTTAGTTCAGGCCATTCTGTTTGTAGATAATCTTCTAGTTTACTCATTACCGTGGCCGCACCACCTGTTGTCGTTGTCATTATATAATGGTTTTCACCTAATCTTGTGGTTACACCATCATCATAAACCATTCCATCTTCATTTAGCATAAGGCCGTATCGACATTTACCAATACCAAGTTTGCTCCAAGCATTTGTATAAACTCTGTTAAGAAACTCGCAAGCATCACTACCTTGAATGTCTATTTTTCCTAATGTTGAGGCGTCCAAAATTCCAGCATTTTCTCTTGCAGCTTTAGATTCTCTTTGTACTGCATCATGCATAGTTTCATTATTAATTGGATAATACCAAGCTCTTTTCCACTGACCAACATCTTCAAATTTTGCATTAAATTTATTATGCCAAGAATGTATTGGAGTTTTTCTGGTTATATCAAAAAACTGTTTGACATTTCTTCCTACTAGAGAACCAAAAGTCAGCGGAGTGTAGGGGGGCCGAAAAGTAGTTGTCCCCAATTCACCCATCTTAGTTTTAGTGTGTTCTGATATGATTCCTAAAGCATGCATATTGGCAATCTTACCTTGGTCTGTAGCCATTCCTGTAGTTGTATATCTCTTAACGTGTTCAATAGATTTAAACCCCTCTCTTAATGCTAATTTAATATCATTCGCAGTAGAATCGTTTTGAAAATCAACAAACGATTTTGTTTTTCCAGGAATTTTATCCGATGGGATTAACCAAATATTTTCAAATCCACCTAACTTTTGATCTGACACCAAAATATCATTTTTAACATCTATTTTTAAAAAATCATTTACTTTTGTATAAGTATCATGAATTATTTTTTTAAGATTAAAAACACCAGCACAAGATCCCACCGAAATTTGTTCTAATGAAGTTTTTCCTGGGTAAAAGTATAATTTCTTTTCATCAAATAATAATTTACCACCTGATTGTGTAAACAAATGAACTGCAGGTGTATATCCACCAGAAACACACAATAAATCACAGTCAATTTTAATCTTTTTCCCAATTACTGAATTATTGTTATCAGATAATTTCATAACGAAAACTTTATTAATTTTTTTTCTCCCACCAGTAGATACGACAGTATGTTTCCATAAGATGTTTAAGCTAAGATCATTACATTTTTTAACTAGATCACCTTGTGATCCTGCCCTAATATCTATAATGGCTTCGATTTTTACTCCTTTTTTATTAAGGCTTAGAGCTGTTTCATAAGCGTCATCGTTATTTGTAAAAATGACTGCATTATTTCCACATTTAACAGCATAATGATTTAGATATTTTCTTACAGCTGAAGATAGCATAATACCTGGTCTATCATTGCAATCAAAAACCATTGTTCTTTCAATTGATCCAGTAGCTAAAATTACTTTTTTAGCTCTAACTTTCCATAGTCGTTGTCGTATTTTATTTTTTTTTCCACTTTCATTTTTATGATCAGTTAAATTTTGCATCATAATTAAATAATTGTAGTTATGATATGCTGCGACACTAGTTCTTCTTAAAATTTTAATATTTTTTTTAGATTGTAGGTTTGAATAAGTTTTATTAACCCAGTCTTTTGGAGTTGTATCGTTAATGCTAGAAATCTCACTATCTGACCCTACTAAAGATCCTCCATGCTCTGCCTTTTCGTCAACTAAAAGTATTTTTTTTCCAGAATTTGAAGCTATAGTAGCTGCAGTTAAACCTGCTGGTCCAGTTCCAATTATTAGTACATCGCAATGATAATATTTATGATCATATAAATCAGGATCTCTTTCAGTGGGAGAAATTCCTAAACCCGCTGATTTTCTAATAAAGTATTCATATGTTTCCCAAAGTTTAGCAGGCCACATAAATGTTTTGTAATAAAAACCCGCTGGTAGAAGAGGTGAAAATAAATTATTTATTTCACCTATATCAAAATTAACACTCGGCCAACAATTTTGACTTTTAGCTTCAAACCCTTCAAAAATTTCAATTTGTGTAGCTCTTATGTTAGGTTCAGTTCTAGCCTTGTCTTTAAGAACTTGAACAATAGCATTAGGTTCTTCAGATCCTGATCCTAAAAATCCTCTAGGTCTATGGTATTTAAAACTTCTACCAACTAAATGAATACCATTTGCAAGTAATGCGGAAGCTAAAGTATCACCTTTATAACCAAAAAAAACCTTTCCATTAAATTTAAAAGAAATTTTTTCATTTCTATTAATATCTCCGCCAGAATTTAGTCTAAATTTATTTAACATTATTTTGGAGGATTTTCTCCGATTTTATACACTGAATAAATTTTGTCATTACTGGTATCTCTTGCAACATTAAACCACTGTCTACATCCATGGGCATGGTTCCATCTTTCGTATTGAAGACCTTTAATGTTTTTTCTCATAAAAAGATATTCAGCCCACTGTTCATCATTTAATTCTAAAGGTTTTTTAGGTCTCAAAATATGAGCCTCACCACCATGAGTAAATTCACTATGATCTCTCTCTCCACAATATGGACATTTAATTATAAACATATTAATGTGCTACAGCAGCTGCTCCATGTTCATCCACTAAATTTCCACTAACAAATCTATTGATGTTAAAAGCCGCATTTAACTTATGAGGCTCGTCCTTTGCAATGGTGTGCGCAAATAAGTTTCCCGAACCAGGTGTTGCTTTAAATCCGCCAGTACCCCAACCACAATTAAAATAAAGACCTTTGATTGAAGTTTTGCTAATTATAGGACTTGCGTCAGGAGATATATCGACTATACCGCCCCATTGTCTAAGCATTCTAAGTCTACTGAAAATTGGATAAAGTTCTAAAATAGCTTTTAAAGTTCCTTCTACCACCTCATGAGTCCCTTTTTGTGTATAAGAAATATAAGCATCTGTTCCAGCTCCAATAACTAGTTCACCTTTATCTGATTGACTAACATAAGCATGCACCGCATTAGACATAACAACTGTATCAATAATAGGTTTAATAGGTTCAGACACTAATGCTTGTAAAGGTTTACTTTCTAAAGGTAATCTTAGACCAGCCATATAAGCCAATACACTAGAATGTCCCGCCGCAACAACTCCAAGTTTTGAAGTTTTGATAAAACCTTTTGTTGTTTCAATTCCTTCAATTGAATCTCCATTTCTTTTAATTCCTTTTACTTCACAATTTTGAATAATATCAACACCCATTTCATCGGCACCCCTTGCATATCCCCAAGCAACAGCATCGTGTCTTGCTGTACCAGCTCTTCTTTGTAGAGTGCTTCCTAGAACTGGGTATCTAATATAAGGAGAACAATTTATAATAGGACAGAATTTTTTTACCTCTTGCGTTTCAAGCCAATCACAATCTATCCCATTCAATCTATTTGCGTGGGTCCTTCTTTTTAGCTCCCTAACATCATGGAGGTTATGAGCAAGATTCATAACACCTCTTTGACTAAACATAACATTATAATTTAACTCTTGTGACAAACCCTCCCATAACTTTAATGCATGATCGTACAAACCTGCACTGGCATCCCATAAATAATTTGATCTTATGATAGTTGTGTTTCTTCCAGTATTTCCACCGCCTATCCATCCTTTTTCAACAACAGCAATATTTTTTATGTTATGTTCTTTAGCAAGATAATAAGCTGTTGCTAATCCATGCCCACCACCACCGATGATAACGACATCGTAATTTTTTTTAGGCTCAGGGTCTCTCCAAACTCTTTGCCATTTTTCATGGTAGCTAAAAGAGTTTTTAATTAAAGAAAATATTGAATATTTATTTTTCATATTTAATAAAATAATTTACTATTTATCATAATTAAAGTAATAATTTATACCATTTAGATTAGTTATCTTTAGCTAAATCTCTTAAATAAATTGCCACAGCAATCCAAATAATAATAAAACTTGTCAATTTAGTTAAATCAAGCGTCTCATTAAAGTAATAAAAACCAAGTAAAAATTGACCTGTTGGTGCTAAGAAAAAAATCATTCCTGATGCACCTAGCCCAGCTAAAGAAGACCCATAAAGATATAAAGCTAAAGGAATTAAAGTGTTAGCCCCCGCAAGAAAGAGCCAAAAAGAAATACCTATATCATTAAGACTAAAAAAATTATTCCCATTCTTTGCTATAAAGTAAAAAGCCACAAGTGCAAATGGGGTCATAAAAGCACTTTCTATAAACAAACCTAGATCAGTAGGAATTTTAATTTTTTTTCTAATTAGAGTATAACTGCTCCATGTAAGAGCTACTATCAAACCAATCCAGGGAGTAGATTTAACATCTAATAACAAATATATAACTGCAATTATTACCAAGCTAATAGCAAAAAGTTTCATTTTATTTTGTGGTTCTTTTAAAAATAAAATTCCAAAAAAAACACTCAGTATTGGAAAAATATAATAACCAAATGCTGCATCTATAAGTTTATTAACAGTAACTGCGTATATCCATGTGTACCAGTTACCAACAATTAAAATGCTAGATAAAATCAGCAATAAAGTTACTTTAAAATTTTTTAATATTTCTATTATTTTATTCCATTTAGAATACATGGTGATCGAAAACAACAATAAAAAAGCAGTCCATACAGTTCTATGAATTGTAAGTTCCAAAGGACTTACAAATGAAACCGATTTAAAGTATAAAACTCCAATCACCCCCCACCAAAGGGAACCTATTCCACAAGATAAAATTCCATTAAAAGTTTCTTTCTTCATAAATTTTTCCTATATATATATAAAATGATAACATATAGTAAAGATGTATATCTTAGCTCTAAAAATATTATATTAATTAGTCAGTATCTTGATCATTTAAAACTTAAATAAAAACTAATTCATAAAAATAGTTATTGATTACATATTTAATTTAATTTCAATTATAAAATAAATAGAAAAATACTTTTAAAGATGGTATCAAGTTTACAAGAAATAGGAGAGGTGGGTGAGTGGTTTAAACCAGTCGTTTGCTAAATGACCGTACGTGGAAACATGTACCGAGGGTTCGAATCCCTCCTTCTCCGCCATACTCAGAAATGAGGCTTATCTTCAAAAAAATTATAAATTCTAATAGGTTTTTTACTTAACATGTATCGATATACGTTAACATTTTCTAAAACCCTTTGAACATAATTTCTTGTTTCTTTAAATTTAATTAGTTCAATCCAGTCAACATAACTTATCTTTCTTTTTTGTGGGTCACCATTAATCTTTTTCCAGTATTTTACTCTTTTGGGTCCTGCGTTATATGCTGCTAAAGCAAATGGGTACGAACCCTCATACTCCTCTAAGAGACTTCCTAAATAATAAGATCCTAATTTGATATTGTACTCAGGGTCTGTATTAAGTCTACTTTTTGAGTACGGTAGTTTTGCCTGCTTGGCTACAAGTTTAGCTGTGTATGTCATTAACTGCATCATTCCACGAGCACCTACAGAACTATTGGCTTTTAAATCAAACTCACTTTCTTGTCGGATTACAGATAAAATAAGTTCAGGTTTTGGCATTTTTTTTTTATTTACAATTTGCGGTGTTTCAATTACTGGATAATTTATTTCATTAAAAAATCTTTTTTCATAAGAGGCTTGTTTAGCAATTTGTATAGCAAAATCATATCTTCCTATTTTTGCAGCTAATTGTCCTGCAAGAATTTCACTACCTTTTTCAATATTTAACAAAGCTAAGTGTTTTAGAAAATCTTTAGAATATTTTGTTTTGTTTAATTCTCTTAATAATTTTACAATTTTTACGAGTTCATTTTTATTGAACTCTTTGATAAATTTTTCAGAAACCTTTTGCTGATCATTTAAAGAAAGTGCCTCATTAGGTTTAATTTCAACAAAAGCTAACTGTCCGTAATATGTATTTAAATATTTTGAAGCTACCGTAAACCACTCGTCAGATTTTTGTTTATTTTTTAATACTTTGTAAGTTTTACCTAACCAATAAGATCCACGCGATAAACTTATTGGATAACCAACATTTTCATAAAAAGTTTCAAAATGTTGTAACGCAAGGTTGGGATCATTTAAAAAAGTAAGAGCAATCCATCCCGACAACCATTCTGCCTCAGCAAGTTCAGCCCCTTCACCTAAAGAGTGGTTACTTGCCACTTTATATGCTTTTGGGTATTTTTTTTTGTAAATTAATGATCGTGCTAATATAGTTCTTTCCTTCGCCCATATATCTGGTCTTACTAATTTTTTAGGATCTTTAGGAGTTTTAAATAAAATTTCTAATGAACCCTCTAATCTACCACGTCTTCTTCTCCATTTAAGTCTGTCATATTGAAGCCCAATGTCATTTTTAAATTTATCTGGAACTTTATTAATCGCATTATCAACTCCATATGATCGACTCATTAAAAGTTGTCTGGCCCTATAAAGAGCAGTATAATCTTTAGGTAAATATCTTAACATTCTTTGAACATCCCAATGTTTTCCCTCCCAAGCATGGTAGTCAGCTCTTTTAATATTGTCCTCAATGGTGATTATTTTTTTGTATTTTTTCCTTAAATATTTTAAATCTGCTTTTGATAGCTTAGCTTTTACCCAACCATCCTTTATTAATCTAGCACCTAGGTCAAAATTATTTTGTTTTAAATATATTTCTCCTAATTTAATTTTACCAAAATCACTTAACGGTTCCTTTCCATCAAACCATTTTTTGATCGATATCAAAGTGCTTGATCTAAGACTTATCTTATGTTCAGCGAGATACTTAAGTCTGTTAACTCTAGGAAATTCAGGATTGCCATTTATAAATGAAGTGTAATCATAAAAAGTAGCAGCATTAGAAGTCTTTTTTAAATAAAGATATTTAACGAGATTATATAAAGATTTGTCCCTTGCTTGTTGTGATAGTTTTAATGCAGTTTCCCATTTTTTTTTTTCAATAGATGCAAAAACAGATGTAGCTATTTTAAAGTCTTTTTTTGAAAATACCTCAGATTTAATAACTTTTTTTTCAACTACCTTTTTTACAATTATAGGTTTTTTTACTGGATATATATTAGTTTTGTCTTTTTCATTTTGCTCTAGAACTTCCGTTAATTCGTTAGTTTTAATTTCGTCTTTTTTTTCAATATTACTTGGTTTTTTTAACGGGTAAATTTGCTTTTTTTTAAGAGTGATTTTTTTTGTTTCCTGATCAACCTTTGGTTTTGACAAAGGTAAAATGCTATTTTTTGCTATAGATTGTGATGAAAAAAACATAAAAATTGTTAAAAAAATTACTTTATGTTTGATTAAATTCTTCATAATTATAGATTATTTACTTTTTTAACTATGTTATAAAGATTTATGTTCAAAGGATCAAATGTAGCTTTAATCACACCCTTCAAGAACAACAAGCTTGATGAGGACGCTTATGTATCTCTAATAAATTTTCATTTAAAAAATGGAACATCCGGACTAGTTCCTGCAGGAACAACTGGTGAATCTCCTACTTTAAATCATCAAGAGCACCAAAGAGTTATAGAGCTGTGCGTAAAAGAATCAAAAGGGAAAATTCCTGTAATAGCTGGAACTGGATCTAACTCAACATCTGAAGCAATATCCCTCACAAAGTATGCTGAAAGTGCTGGAGTAGACGGCGCTCTTGTTGTAACACCATATTATAATAAACCAACCCAGGAAGGTTTGTATCAACATTATAAAGCTATCAATGATAACTGTGGAATTCCAATAATAATATATAATATACCGTCAAGGTCTGTAATTGACATGAGCGTAGATACAATGGCAAGACTTTATGAACTAAAAAATATTGTTGGCGTAAAAGATGCAACAGGTGATTTAGAAAGAGCCTCTCAGGAAAAGAAAAAATTAGGCAACGATTTCATACTTTTAACAGGAGAAGATGGATCTGCATTAGAATTTAATTTAAGAGGTGGTCATGGTTGTATTTCAGTAACCGCAAATATAGCTCCAAAATTATGTTCTGAATTCCAAGAAGCTTCTTTATCAAAAAATAATGATAACTTGCTTTCTAAAGCAAAAGAAATTAATGAGAAATTGCTTCCATTACACAATTCATTGTTTATAGAAAGCAATCCCAGTCCAGTTAAGTACGCAGCTAGTCTATTAAAATTATGTTCAGAAAATGTTAGATTGCCTTTAGTAAAAACTACAGAGCCTACAAAAAAAATTGTTGAAGCCGCAATGATTAATGCTGGTTTGTTATAAAAATGAAAAAAAAAACCAATCCTGGTTTAAAAATTATTTCATATAATAGAAAGGCTAGCTTCAATTATTTTTTAATAGAATTTTATGAAGCAGGATTAGTATTAACAGGATCAGAAGTAAAATCTCTAAGAGGTGGTAAAATAAGTTTAGCAGAAGCTTACGCTCATGATTATCATGGGGAAATATTCTTAATCAATTCGAATATACCCACATACAAAGAATCAAGTTATAATGATCATGCACCAAATCGTAATAGAAAACTTCTTTTGAACAAGAAAGAAATAAACAAGCTTCTTGGAAGAATTAATAAAGATGGACTGACACTAATACCAACTAAAATTTATTTTAAAAAAGGTAAAGCTAAAATTGAAATTGCTGTTGCAAAGGGTAAAAAAAATTATGATAAAAGAAATACTAAAAAAACTCGAGATTGGAATAGGGAAAAATCAAGAATATTTAGAAAAACAAGTTAGATTAAAATGGTGCTATTAGGAATTGGATCAAATTTATCATCTGTCTTTGGAGATAGATTTAATAATATTGAGATAGCTATTTTGTTGCTAAAAAAACATCGTATAAAAATTGTTAAAAAATCTAGTTTTTATGAAACACCCGCTCACCCCAACAAAGAAGACCCAAAATTTATTAATATAATAATTCAAATAAAAACTGACCTCAAACCTTTAAATTTAGCAGCACTTTTAATTTATATTGAAAAATTTCTCAAAAGAGAAAGAGGTAAAAAAAATTCACCTAGAACTTGTGATATAGATATAATTGATTTTAAAAATAAAGCATTTAGCTTCAGATATAAAAATCATAAATTTTCTGTACCACACAAGCAATTAATCTTCAGAAACTTTGTTTTATACCCCTTAAGAGAAATAATACCTAAGTGGAGACATCCAAAAAATAATTGTTTAATTGATACTTTTATAGAAAAGCTAAATTTGATTGATAAGAAGTCTATATTAAAGGTTAAGAAATATTGATAGAGTAGATAAATGTTAAACCAAAATGAGCTAATTAAAAAGGTTAAGAACTATAATCCATTTCTTAATCAAGTGGCTCTCTCTAAAGCTTATAATTTTGCTTTAAACGCCCATGTAAACCAAAAAAGAGATTCTGGTGATCCATATCTAATACACCCTGTTGCTGTAGCTGATATTTTATGCGATTTAAAATTAGACAGCGCAACAATCACAACAGGCTTGCTTCACGATACTATTGAAGACACCAAAACAACTTATAATACAGTAAAAAAAGAATTTGGAAAAGAAGTTGCTGATTTAGTTGATGGCGTTACAAAAATTTCTCAATTAGAAGGAAAAGCTTCAACAACGTCCAAGGCAGAAAATTTTAGAAAACTTATCTTAGCGACCTCAAAAGATATAAGAGTATTGTTAGTTAAATTAGCTGACAGATTGCATAACATGAGAACCTTAAGCTCAATAAAAGATACATTAAAAAAAAAAAGAATTGCTAAAGAAACAATGGAAATATATGCACCTTTAGCTGATAGAATGGGAATGAATCACATCAGAGATGAACTGGAAGATTTATCATTTTCTGAGTTAAATCCAGATGCAAGGAAATTAATTGTCGACAGACTTTCATTAAATAAAATTGATAGAGATAATAATTTCAATGAAATTTCAGAAATTTTTCAAACAATTCTTAAAAACAGTAATATTAAATCAAAAATAATAGGTAGAGAAAAAACCCCATTTTCAATTTGGAGGAAAATACAGTCTAAGAGAATTTCTTTAGAGCAATTAACAGATGTTATTGGTTTTCGTGTTGTGGTAGATAAAATAGATACTTGCTACCAAGTTCTTGGAATTTTTCACAGCAATTGGTCTACAATACCAGGAAGATTTAAAGATTATATTTCAACCCCAAAAATAAATAACTATAAATCAATTCATACTTCTATAATTGGACCGCAGAATGAAAAAGTTGAAATTCAAATTAGAACTCGTGAAATGCATGATTTTGCAAAAAGAGGAGTTGCGTCCCACTGGGGATATAAATCTTCTGAAAAACTAAACCATCCAACTCTTAAAGAATATGATTGGTTAAGAGATCTTGTTGAAATTATAGAAAAAGGAACTACTCCGGAAGATTTTTTTGAATATACAAAACTTCAGATGTTCCAAGATAATGTTTTCTGTTTTACACCTACAGGTGAAGTAATTAAATTACCAAAAGATGCCACACCAATAGATTTTGCGTATGCCGTTCACACTAAAATAGGTGATAGTACTATAGGTTGTGAGATAAATGGAAAAAATTCTCCCTTACAAAGTATTTTAAGAAATGGTGACCTAGTAAATATATTAGTTTCTAAAAAAGTTTCTCCTTCATTACATTGGATTTCATTAACGAAAACTGGAAAAGCTAGAGCTGCCATAAGAAGATATTGGCATAACAAAACAAATTTCACTGAAAAAAAAGACAGAAAGTATTTGACAGGATTGTGTATAAAAATACCGAATCTTCCAGGAAAATTGGGTGAGGTAAGTAGTTTAATAGGAATAAATCAATGTAATATTATAAATATGGAGATTGTATCAAATAATACTGATTATTTAGAATTTATTTTTGATATACAGGTAAAAGATTTAAAAAAATATACTGAGTTAATTAGTGAATTAAAGTTAAAGGAATATAAGTTTAAAATCATAAGACATAGGAAAAAAGATGCTCTCTTACAACGAATCTTTAAAAATTTTAAAAGAAACTAACGCTTTATTAGAGGGACATTTTATCCTTTCCTCTGGGCTACACAGCAATGAATACGTTCAATGTGCAAAACTTTTAAGTTTTCCAAAAAAAGCTGAAGTTATGTGTGCTTCATTATGTGAAAAAATAAAAAAAAAATTTAATAAAATTGATATTGTAATTTCACCTGCTATTGGAGGTATTGTTGTTGGTTATGAGATTGGTAGACAGTTAAATGTTGAAACTATATTTGCTGAAAGAGTTAATGGTAAACTTGAATTAAGAAGAGGTTTTAAAATTTCTGAAAATTTAAATGTACTGGTCGTTGAAGATGTTATTACAACAGGAAAGTCAGCTTTAGAATGTTCAAAATTTGTTAAAGAAAATAATTCTAACTTAATTGGTTATGCTTGCATTATAGATAGATCTAATGAAAAACTTTTAATTGATGATGAAATAGTTTCACAAATAAAAATTGACATTAAAACATACGATAAATCTGAAATCCCTCCTCAGCTTAAAAAAATTGAACCTATTAAACCAGGCAGTAGAAATTCACCTAAATGATAATTAAAAAAAGATTGGGGGTAAATATTGATCATGTGGCTACGATCAGAAATGCCAGAGGAGTAAATTATCCAAGCCCTTTACGAGCGGCTTTAATTGCTGAAAAAAGTGGAGCAGATTCTATTACAATACACTTGAGAGAAGATAGAAGACATATAATAGATTACGATTTAGCTATTATAAAAAAAAAATTAAAAATACCTTTAAATTTAGAAATGGCACCTACAAAAGAAATGTTAAATTTGGCTTTAAAATATAAACCCGACTACGTTTGTGTAGTTCCAGAAAAAAGATCAGAAATCACAACAGAAGGTGGATTAAATCTTTTAAATAAGAACAAATTTTTAAAAAAAATAATAAATAGTTTGAAAGCAAAAAAAATAAGAGTCACTCTTTTTATTGAGCCAACAATCTTAAATATATTGATGTCAAAAGAACTTGGTGCTGATTGCGTTGAGTTACACACGGGCAAATACTGTAATTCATTTAATATTAAAAAAAAAAGAAATTTTGAAATAAATAGATTAAAAAAAGTTTCTTTATTTGCAAGAAACAAAAATTTAGGAGTGCACGCTGGTCATGGACTTACCTACAAGACAGCAAAGACTATATCAAGAATTAAGTATATTGAAGAATTCAATATTGGACATTTTATTGTTTCAGAAGCAGTTTTTGTCGGTTTAAAAAAATCTATCAAAATCTTTAAAAATATATTAAATAATATAAAATGAAAATATTTGGAATAGGGACTGACATTGTTAATATCAATAGAATTCATAAATCTATAAAAAAAAATGGAACTAGATTCAAGCATAAAATTTTTTCAAAAAATGAAATGAAGTATTGTGATAATAAAAAAAATCCTCGTTCGTTTTATGCAAAAAGATTTGCAGCAAAAGAAGCATTCAGCAAAGCATTAGGTACAGGCATCAGAAAAGAAGTTAAGTTAAAAAATATAGAAGTATCAAATGATTCATCTGGCAAACCCTCATTAAATATTAAGGGAAGCACTTTGACATACTTAAATAAAAAATTAAAAAATAAAAATTATAAAATATATCTATCTTTATCAGATGATTTTCCGTGGGCTCAAGCTACTGTTATTATATCTCACAATTAATGAAAAAAAAAATTATAGAAAATATTAAAACAATTTTTTACGCTTTATTTATAGCTGTATTGATAAGAAGTTTGTTTTTTCAACCATTTTATATTCCCTCATCATCAATGGAACCCAATTTGCTTGTTGGTGACAGATTATTTGCTTCAAAATTTTCTTATGGTTATAGTCGTCACTCATTCCCATTTAGCCCAAATATATTCAAAAATAGGGTCTTAAAAAAAAAACCAAAAGTTGGAGATATTATCGTTTTTAAAACACCTGCAGATAACAGAACTGACTATATAAAAAGATTGATTGGTTTGCCTGGTGACAGAATAATAATTCAAAACGGCAAACTTTTTATAAATGACAACCTTGTAAAAAGAAAAATTGTCGGAATTACAGAAAATATTAATTGCGGTAGCGAGGTCTTCAAAGCTGAAGTAGTTGAAGAAACACTTCCAAATGGTGTTAAACACAAAGTAGTTTACAGAAAAGACGGAACTATGCTTAATACAGATTTATATATAGTTCCAAAAAATCACTACTTCTTTATGGGCGATAATAGGGATTGCTCTAAAGATAGTCGTTTTTTATCTAGCGTAGGCTATGTTAATTTTACTAATTTAGTCGGCAAAGCTAAAATTACTTTTTTTTCTAATGATAGAAAAATTGCTGAATTTTATGAATTTTGGAAATGGCACAAAAGTATACGGTTAAATAAAATATTTAAAAAAATAAAATGACATCAGATATAATTAAATTTGAAAAGAAACTACGCATTAAGTTTAAAGATAGAAATCTACTTCAAAAAGCTTTGACACATAAAAGTTCAAATCAAAAATTTAATAATGAAAAACTTGAGTTTTTAGGCGATAGAGTTATAGCGTTAATTCTTTCAAAAAAATTAATTGATTTATATCCTAATGAAGAAGAGGGTATTTTAGATAAACGACTAGCAAAATTAGTGAATCGCCAAACTTGTTGTTTAGTTGGTTGGTCAATGGGTTTACAAAAATTTATAATTCTTGGAAATAGTAAAAAAAAAGTTACTTTAGATGATGAAAAAATAATTAGTGATTGTTGTGAAGCTGTAGTTGGTGCCATTTATACAGACCTAGGATTTTCTATGGTAAAGAAATTTGTGTTAAAATGTTGGAGCAATAAAATCAAAGAATCAAATGTTACAATTTTAGATTCTAAAACTATGTTACAAGAGTATTCACTTAAAACTTTTAAGAAATTACCAAATTATAGAGTAGAAAATGCTTCTGGCCCTAAACATAACCCCATATTCAAAATATCAGTTAGTATCGTTGGTTCAAAAAAATATTTTGGGTCAGGTAAATCAAAACAACAAGCAGAACAAAATTGTGCAAAAAATTTACTTAAAGATATTAATTTAATTTAATTATGCATTGGACTGATGAAGGTTATTTAATATCAAAAAGAAATTATGATGAAAACTCAATTATTATTGAAGCTTTCACATTAGATCATGGGAAATGTGCAGGAATAATTTATGGAGGATCTTCAAGGAAAAAAAAGCGTTTTTTTCAAATAGGAAATAAAATTTTTCTTAATTGGAAATCAAAAAGCGAAAATAGAATAGGTTATTTTGATACTGAGCTTTTAGAAGCTATTTCACCATTATACTTTGATGATAAAAAGAAAACTACATGTATACTTTCGGCTACATCAATTTTAAAAATTTTGCTACCTGAAAGACAAGTTAATAAAAAAATTTATCTTTCCTTTCAAAAATTAATGAATTTTTTAAAATTCGATGATTGGATCAAACTTTATATTTACTGGGAACTTTCCTTAGTAAAAGAATTAGGATTTGATATTAATATTTTTAATAAAAATAATTCAAATTTAAAAAGTAATTCAATAGTTCTCAATGGAAAATCATTTAAAATTCCATTATTATTTATAGATAAAAAAAAATTATATTTCTCAAAATCTGATATTAAAAATGCTTTATTATTTAACAGAAGTATACTATTAGAAAATTTTATAAATCCTAACAACTTACGCATCCCGTATTCGAGAAATATGCTGGAAAGATATTATAGTTAAATTAATTACCTCATTTTTTTTGCTATTTCATCTGCAAAGTACGTAATTATTGCACTTGCTCCAGCTCTTTTAAATGCAACTAAGCTTTCGTATATAGCGTCCTCATTTATAAGTTTATTATTAACTGCATTTTTTATAATGCTGTACTCGCCAGATACTTGATATGCAAAGACTGGAATTTTAAAATTATCTTTTACTAATTTTATTATATCTAAATATGGCAAGCCAGGCTTCACCATAACAAAATCAGCCCCTTCATTTATATCTAAAGCAACTTCTCTTAATGCTTCTTTTGAATTATTAAAATCCATTTGATAGTTTTTTTTATTTCCTTTTAAAGATTTCTTTGAACCGACTGCATTTCTAAATGGACCATAGAAGTTAGAAGCATATTTAACTGCGTAAGATAGTATTTGAACCATTTTAAAATTATTTTTGTCCAAAGCTTTTCTAATTTCACCTATTCTTCCGTCCATCATATCGGATGGAGCAATTACATCACATCCCATTTCAGCTTGTAAAAGTGACTGTTTGATTAATAATTTAATAGTTTCATCGTTATCAACGTAGTTGTTTTTGATTATTCCATCATGACCGTGGCTAGTGTATGGATCTAACGCTACATCACACATGATACCAATTTCTTTATAATTTCTCTTTATTAATCTTAAAGCCTTACAAATAATATTATTTTTATTTAGTGCCTCTGAGCCACTATAGTTTTTTTTATTAGCATTAGTGCATGGAAATAATGCTATCATAGGTATTTTGTTGGCAATTGCCCTTTCCACTAATTTTTCTATTTTATCTAGCGAATATCTGTAAACTCCAGGCATTTCTTTAATAGGTTCTTTTACATTTTTGCCTTCTCTTACAAATATTGGCCATATTAAATCATTTGTAGAAAGTTTATTTTCTTGAAGTAATCTTCTGCACCAATCTTTCTTTCTGTTTCTTCTTAGTCTCGTGTTTGGATATGATCCAGGAATTTTCATTTGATAATTATTCTCATTGTTATTAAAAGTTTATATTAACATAAAATACATTTCTATTGCGACAAAACCAACCAATTATATATTTTAAACTTGCTTTAATCTAAGTGTGTTATAAAAAAGTAATATTATGGATCTTTTTAGAGATTTTCACACTGTTGAAGATATTAAATTTGATATTTCTAAACTTCAAAAAAGTTTAAATGAGATTTTAAAAGTCAAAAACTACGACACAGCAGATGGTATTAAAAATTTTGCCGCAATATGTTTAAATCAAATACCCGGAAAACCCGAATCAACAAAAGGAACGAACGCGAGGGGCGTTTATTGGACTAAACCTGATCATAAAGGGAAAGAAGTTTTAAGAGACAAGGTTTTAGATGAAAGTTTGTATACTGAGTTTGTAAAGGATTTTGAAAAAACCTATTTTAAGGAAGTTTACAGCGTCTTGTCTTCTAAGTTTAAGTTGGGAAGAGTTAGAATATTACTAAAGGAACCAAGGTCTACATTAAGCTGGCATAGAGATCCAGAGCCCAGACTTCATGTGCCTATTATAACAAACCCTGGTTGTTTAATGGTTATAGAAAACACCGCGAAACATTTACCAGCTGACGGGTCTGTTTATATAACTAACAATGTTAAATATCATAACGCGTTCAACGGTGGCGAAGAAAATAGAGTCCATTTAGTGGCTTGTTTAACGGATTATAATTTTTAGTAATCATTAAAATTTACAATCAAAATATTGTGGTCTAAATTGTTATGTTGTATATATGTAGACATATATAACATTATCTGTGCCTAAAAATAAAAAAATTAATATAAAGAAAATTATTATTGCATCAGATCATGCTGGTTATGATTTAAAGGAAGTTATAAAAAATTATTTAACCAAAAAAGGAAAGGAAGTTTTGGACTTAGGTACTAAAAATATTAATTCTGTTGATTATCCAGACTTTGCTCATTTGTTAGCAAAAAAATTAAAAAAAAACAATGAATTTGGAATTTTAGTTTGTGGCTCGGGTATAGGAATGAGTATGGCCGCAAATAGACATAAAAATATCAGGGCAGCTTTGTGTTATAATTTAAAATCTACTAAGCTAAGTAGACAACATAATAATGCGAATGTTATAGCTTTAGGCTCTAGATTGATTAAAAAAAAAGTTGCTTTAAATTGTGTAAATGAATTTATTAAAACCGCTTTTTTAGGAGATAGACATCAGCGTAGAATAAAAAAAATATAATTTTATGACAAAAGAAAACAAATATCCTTCTGACAGTTATCAAAATTTTTTCGATAAAGATTTATCCTCAACAGATCCGGATTTGTATAAATCTATAAGTCTTGAACTTGGAAGACAACAGCAGCATATTGAGTTGATAGCTTCTGAAAACATTGTCTCCAAAGCAGTTTTAGATGCTCAAGGATCGGTAATGACAAATAAGTATGCAGAAGGCTATCCTTCGAAGAGATATTATGGAGGATGTGAATTTGTTGATAAAGCAGAAGAGCTTGCAATCGAAAGAGTTAAAAAATTGTTTAATTGTAAGTATGCGAATGTTCAACCTCATTCGGGAGCACAAGCTAATGGTGCTGTCTATTTGGCTCTCTTGCAACCAGGAGATCCTATACTAGGAATGAGCTTAAATTCAGGAGGACACTTAACTCATGGCGCAAAAGTTTCTATTTCAGGAAAATGGTTAAATTCTTTTCATTATGAAGTAAATAAAGAAACAGGATTAATTGACTATGAAAATGTTGAAAAACTTGCTAACGATCATAAACCAAAGCTTATTATAGCTGGTGGCAGTGCATATTCAAGAGTTATTGATTTTAAAAAATTTAAGGAAATTGCAGATAGTGTAAAAGCCTATCTAATGGTTGACATGGCACATTTTTCTGGATTAGTTGCGGGGCATGGCTATCCCAATCCTTTAGAGTACGCTGATGTTGTTACATCAACTACTCACAAAGTTCTTAGAGGCGCACGTGGTGGTATCATTTTGTCAAATAGAGAAGATATTATTAAAAAAATAAATTCTGCAGTTTTTCCAGGTTACCAAGGCGGCCCTTTAATGCATGTAATTGCTGCCAAGGCTGTAGCTTTTAATGAAGCTCTCCAACCAAGTTTTAGAGAATACATTAAGTCTGTTTTAGCTAACGCTAAAACTCTAGCTGAAACTTTAAAAAATAATGGATTTAAAATTTTTTCTGGGGGAACGGACACACATTTGATGCTAGTTGATTTAAGACCATTCGGTGTTACAGGTAAAGATGCTGAAACAAGTTTGTGTAAGGCCAATATCACATGTAATAAGAATGGAATTCCATTTGATACTGAAAAAATGACAATAACTTCAGGAATTAGACTTGGTTCACAAGCAGCAACAACAAGAGGTTTTGGCTTAAATGAATTTAAACAAGTTGGAAACTTGATAACTAAAGTTATTGAGGGGTTGTCTAAAAATTCTAACGATAATACTAAAATTGAAGCAGAAGTTAGAAGTGAAGTAATTTCACTTTGCTCTAAATTTCCTATATATAACCATTTAATAAAAAAATAATTTATGCTTTGTCCATTTTGTAGAGAAAAAGATTCATCAGTAGTTGACTCAAGACCAACTGAGGACGGCACCGCAATAAGAAGAAGGAGGTTAAGTTCTTGCTGCAATCAAAGATTTACAACCTTTGAAAGAGTTCAATTCAGAGAAATGATTGTGATCAAAAATAATGGACGTAAATCTGTTTTTGATAGAGATAAACTAACAAAATCAATTATGATATCAGTACGAAAAAGACCAGTTGATCAAGATACTGTAGAAAAATTTGTATCAAAGATTTATAGGAATTTAGAAGATCTAGGTCAAAATGAAGTTTTATCAAAGACAATTGGAAAATTTGTAATGGATGGATTAAAAGAACTTGATCCAGTTGCTTATGTGCGTTTTGCATCTGTTTATACAAACTTCAAAGAAGTAAAAGATTTTGAGAATTTTGTTGGCAACATAAATGTCTACAAAAAAGATTAAAAAAAATAAACAATCATTCTTCATGCAATTAGCTCTAATGAATGCTAATAGAAATATTGGTAGCACTAACGAAAATCCATCAGTAGGGTGTGTTGTTGTAAAAAATAATTGTGTAATAAGCTCTTCATGCACAAATGTAGGTGGGAGACCTCATGCCGAATATATTGCTCTAAATAATTCAAAAAAAACAACTAAATCAGATCTTTATGTAACACTTGAACCGTGTTCACATTATGGAAAAACCTCACCCTGTGTAAATGAAATTATAAAAAAAAAAATTAAAAATGTTTATTATTCTGTAAGCGATCCCGACAAGAGATCCTTTAATAAATGTAAAGAAATTTTAAAAAGAGAGAATATAAAAGTAAATCGTGGACTTCTTCATTCAGAAGTAAAAGATTTTTATCAAAGTTATTTTAATTATCAAAATAATAAATTACCATTTGTGACTGCGAAGCTGGCTGTTTCTAAAGACTTTTTTTCAGCCAAAAGAAATAACAAATGGATTACAAACAAATATTCACGTTCAAGAGTACATTTAATAAGAAGTAAACATGATTGTATTTTATCATCTTCCAAAACAGTATTAATAGACAACTCAAATTTGACTTGTAGAATTAACGGACTAGAGAACAAATCTCCAGTTAGAATAATATTAGATAAGAATCTTAATATCCGTTTTGATTCAAATATAATAAAATCAACAAACAAATATTCACTTATAATTTTCTATAATAAAAATAATATATCTAAACTTAAAAAACTTAAAAAACTAAAAATTAAACTATTTAAACTTGACTTGAATAAAGAAAAACAATTTGACTTACATATGGTGCTCAAAAAAATTAAGAGCTTGGGCTTCTCGAGAATTCTTTTAGAATCAGGCTTAAATTTAATGACTCTTTTTCTTAAAAAGAAATTAGTAAATAATTTTGAATTATTTATATCTAATAAAATTGTTGGAAGCGCAGGGCATAATAACTTTAAAGATACTATGAACACTTATTTAAAAGGAAAAGTAAATAAACTTAACCGCGTAAATCTTTTTGGAGACAAATTTTTATCATATAAAATTAAATAATGTTTAACGGTATTATTAAAAAAATTGGAAAAATAAAATCTATAAATATTAGAAATAATAATTGTATTTTAATAGTTAAGTCACAACTTAAATTTTCAAATCAAGAAATAGGATCCTCTGTGTCTTGCTCAGGAGTTTGTTTAACGCTTGAAAAAATTAAAGGAAAATTAAGTACTTTTTATTTATCAAAAGAAACTCTCAATAGATCAAATTTTAATACTCTGAAAAAAGATAGTATTATTAATATTGAAAAATCGCTTAAGTTTGGAGATAGAGTTTCTGGGCACTTTGTTCAAGGTCACGTGGATACAACTGCAACAATAAAGAAGATTAATTTCTTTGGAAAATCTTGGTATATTCATCTCAAGATTCTTAAGAAATTTAAAAAAAACCTAATTCAAAAAGGATCTGTAGCTATTAATGGAGTATCTTTAACCATTTCTCAAATAAACGTTGATGGGTTTCAGGTAGTTGTGATACCACAAACATTAAAGTTAACAAATTTAATGCTTTTGAGAGAAAAAGACATAGTAAATGTTGAATTTGACATATTAGGTAAGTATATAAAGAACTTCTTAAAATGAAATATGAAAGTATTAATAAAATTATCCTAGATGCCAAGAGAGGCAAGATGTTTATTCTTGTTGATGATGAGCAGAGAGAAAATGAAGGCGATCTAATAATTCCTGCATGCAAAATTTCTGATAAATCAATAAATTTTATGGCGAGATTTGGCAGGGGTTTAATATGTTTGACTTTATGCCAGCAACAAGCTGATAGATTAAACTTGTCATTAATGTCATCAAATAACATTCCAAGAAGTCAAACTGCATTCACAATATCTATTGATGCTAAAAAAAACATTAGTACAGGAATTTCGGCTCAAGATAGATCTACAACAATAAAAACTGCTATAAAAAAAAATGTAACAGGGAAAGATTTTGTTTCACCAGGACATATTTTTCCAATTGTAGCAAAAGAAGGGGGAGTTTTAGTTAGAGCTGGGCATACAGAAGCATCTGTTGATATATCTAAACTGGCTAAATGTGGTTCATCTTCAGTTATATGTGAAATTATGAATGACGATGGCACTATGGCAAAAGGTAAACAATTATTTAATTTTGCAAAAAAATATAAGCTAAAAGTAGGAAAGATTGATGACTTAATAGCTTATCGACTTAACAAAGAAAAATTAATTAAGTTAAAAAAAACTTCTATTATTAAAATTAATAATGAATCATATAATATTTCAATATACGAAAATTTGCTAGATGGCTCTGAGAACTTTGCTTTAATTAAAGGTGATTTAAAAAAAAACAAAAATCCACGTGTTCGTGTAATATCATCAAATATAGTTAAAAATTATTTAATGGGAGAAAAATTTCCAACTTCTTTTAACGACACAATCAAATATTTCAAAAATTATAAGGACTGTGTATTAATATTTATTAGAGACACAAACCTTAAATCAGTTTCAGAGGTTTTAAAAAAATATAAAAATAAAAAATTCTACACAAAAGGACAAGATAAACTTATAAAAAACTATGGTATTGGGGCGCAGATAATTAAGTCCTTAGGCATAAAAAAAATGATTTTAGTTACAAGATCAAAAAAAAGAGTTGTTGGTTTAGATGGTTATGGGATTAAAATTTCACATCAAGAAATAATTAAATGAATACCAAAATTTGTATAATAGTTTCTAATTTTTATCCAAATATTAGTAACATGTTGTTAAAAGGAGCTTTGTCTGTAATTAAAAAAAATAACAACATTAAATATAAAGTATTTGAAACACCTGGGACATTAGAAATACCTACGGCCACTTCTATTCTAATAAAAAAATTTGATGCATTTATTGTTTTGGGTTGTGTAATAAGGGGACAAACTTCACATTTTGACTTTATTTGTTCATCTGTTTTTCAATCTTTGTTAAGTTTAAGTGTAGATAATAAAGTTCCAATAGGAAATGGAATATTAACTTGTGAAAATAAATCACAAGCGGAAGTTAGAGCAAATCCAAAAAAAATTAATAAGGGTGCGGCGGCAGCTCAGGCTGCAATTTCTCTTTTAAAAATTAAAATTAATGAAAAAAAAAGAACTATATAGTAGCCCTAGAATAATAGTTGTACAAAAATTATATAGCAATCATTTAAATAAAGATGCTGAGTTAGTAATACCAAAAAATCAATTTAAAAAATTTATTAAAGATGTTGTTTTTGGCACTATCGAAAGAAACGAAATAATAAATGAATTAATTGATAAGGAATTAAAAAATGATGTTAATGAAAACAAAACTGAAATTATTATCAAAATTATACTCAAGGCAGCTGTGTATGAATTTATGTTTATGCACAAAACACCAATTAAAGTCATAATAAGTGAATACCTAAAGGTGTCAGAATTTTTTATAGATAGCTCTAAAGTTAGTTACTTAAATGCTATACTGGATAAAATATCTAAAAAAAGTCGTGTTACACATGAATGAATTCCAAATTATTAAAAAATATTTAAAGCCATTATCAATTAATAATCCAGGAGCATTAAAATTGAGTGATGATATTTACTTTGATAAAAAAAAGGGGATAGGTATATCAGTGGATACATATGTTGAGGGTGTGCATTTCATTAATTCCCAGGAACCTAAGGAATTTTTAAAAAGAGTTTTAAGAGCATCACTTTCTGATTTGTATTGCAAAGGGATTAAACCCAAATCTTATTTTCTATCTTTTGCTCTTAACAAAAGTATTGTTAGCTCAAAATGGTTAAGGAAGGTTAAAAATATACTTTCTTCTGAGCAAAAAAAATTTGATATAAAGCTTTCAGGTGGCGATACTACGAGATCATCAAAATTTGTTATAACAGTTATAGTTCTTGGTCATTCAAAAAAAAAACCTATTTTAAGATCTGGCTGTAATATTGGAGACGATATATATGTAACTGGTTTGCTAGGTGATTCATATTTAGGTCTGTCTGTTTTAAAAAAAAAGAAAAGTTTTGGTAAATTAAATAGCTATTTTATAAACAAATATTATAACCCTGATCTTCCAGTTAGATTTTATAAATTTCTTAACTCTATAGCAACTTCCTCGATTGATGTTTCGGATGGTATAGGAATTGACCTTCAAAACTTATTAAATGTTTCAAATTTTGGAGCAATTATTGATTTAAATGATGTTCCTATATCAACTTACTGTAAAAAATTAGTTAAAATGAATAAAATTAATATAAAAAATATTTTTTCAAGAGGTGACGATTATCAAATATTATTTACCTCTTCATCAAAAAATCGTTCAAAAATTATTACCCTTTCAAAACAAATAAATACAAAAATATCTAAAATTGGGTCTGTTATTAAAAATAAAAATATTAACTTCAAAGATAACGGTAATCTGTTCACCTTAAGTCCCAAAAAAATGGGTTATACACACATTTTTAACTAAAGATTTATGTTGCGTTTTATAGTTTTTTTTGACAATTTTCTTTTTTTTAATCTTATTTAAAACAATTAATGATTGATATACTTTATTTAATAATCGCATCTGGCTTTTTGGCTATATTATATGGTTACATAGTTGGAAAACAAATTTTGTCAGCAAGCCCTGGTAATAAAAAAATGCAAGAGATTGCTTCTGCTATACAAGAGGGTGCTAGAGCTTTCTTAAATAGACAATACAAAACTATAGGTGTTGTTGGAGTTGTTATACTTGTTATAATCACTTATGCATTAGGAGTGTGGGTAGGGTTAGGTTATTTTATTGGTGCATTGCTTTCAGGCACTGCAGGATATGTTGGAATGTTAGTTTCTGTGCAAGCGAATGTAAGAACAGCAGAAGCTTCAAGAAAAGGTTTAGCTAAAGGTCTAGAGATAGGATTTAAATCTGGAGCTGTTACTGGAATGCTGGTTGCTGGTTTAGCGCTTTTATCAATAGCAATTTATTATTTATTATTATTAAAATTAAATGTTGGTGATAGAGAAATAATTAATGCTTTGGTAGGTTTGGGTTTTGGTGCTTCGTTAATTTCTATTTTTGCAAGATTAGGTGGTGGAATTTTTACTAAAGGGGCTGATGTTGGTGCTGATTTAGTAGGTAAAGTGGAAGCAGGAATACCTGAGGATGATCCAAGAAACCCCGCTGTAATAGCTGACAACGTTGGTGATAATGTTGGTGATTGTGCTGGAATGGCTGCTGATTTATTTGAAACTTACGCTGTAACAATAGTTGCTACCATGGTTTTGTCGTCAATATTTTTTGCAGGAAATCTGAACATGATGATTTATCCACTTACAATAGGAGGCTCTTGTATAATCACTTCAATAATTGGAACTTTTTTTGTAAAATTAGGTTCTAAAAAAAATATTATGGGAGCTTTGTACAAAGGTTTTATTGCAACTGCATTTTTATCACTTATAGTTCTTTATCCTGTTACAGACAAAATCATTGGCTTAAACACTATTTTTCAATCTACAAACGCAACTTTTTCTGGTTTTGATCTTTATATATGTGGTGTCGCTGGTTTAATAATCACAGGATTAATTATTTGGGTTACTGAATACTATACTGCAACTAATTATAGACCGGTAAAAAGTGTTGCTCAATCATCCACAACAGGGCACGGAACTAATGTTATTCAAGGACTAGCAATTTCTTTAGAGGCTACAGCTATACCTGCGTTGATAATTGTAGTCGGCATTTTATTTACTAATAATCTAGCAGGTTTATTTGGTATTGCTATATCAGTAACCACTATGTTAGCGTTAGCCGGCATGGTTGTTGCTTTAGATGCTTATGGTCCCGTAACAGATAATGCTGGAGGTATTGCTCAAATGGCTAACCTTCCTAAAAGTGTAAGAAAAACTACAGATGCATTAGATGCTGTTGGGAACACAACAAAAGCTGTAACAAAAGGTTATGCTATAGGTTCTGCAGGATTAGGCGCATTAGTTTTATTTGCTGCCTATACCGAGGATATTAAATACTACTCTAAAACAAGTGGCACTTCTTTAGAAAATATATCTGTAAGTTTTGATTTATCTAATCCATTTGTAGTTGTCGGTTTACTTATTGGAGGAATGTTACCTTATTTATTTGCATCAATGTCTATGCAAGCTGTTGGAAGAGCTGGTGGTGCAGTTGTCGTAGAAGTTAGAAGGCAATTTAAAAAAATACCAGGAATTATGAAAAGAAAAAGAAAGCCTGATTACGGACGCTTAGTTGATTTGTTGACTAAGGCTGCTATTAAAGAAATGATAATACCATCACTTTTACCAGTTTTATCTCCAATCATTTTATACATAGCAATTATGCTATTTGCTGGAGTTGAGGCAGCTTTAGCTTCAGTTGGAGCAATGCTTTTGGGAGTTATTGTTACAGGTTTGTTTATGGCAATATCAATGACTGCTGGTGGAGGAGCGTGGGATAATGCTAAAAAATATATTGAAGATGGAAAATTTGGCGGTAAAGGTTCCGAGGCACATAAAGCAGCAGTGACTGGCGATACTGTAGGTGACCCCTACAAAGATACAGCCGGACCAGCTGTCAATCCAATGATAAAGATAACTAATATAGTAGCATTACTACTTTTGGCGGTAATAGCTCATTAAAGCTACTTTTTCTTTGTTTCCATTTTTTGTCTAATACTTGATAAAAAACTATAAATAAAATTTTCTTTTTTTATTTCATTAACCGTTTCATCTTTAGCAAACTTAATGTCTTTCATGCTATCTTTGTTATAAAAATTTTTTGTTTCTAAAATTCCAAATTTATTAAACTCTAAAACCAACACATTGTTTTTAGTTAAGTAGTCTCTTCCCAATTTAAGTAATTTTCCTCGAGTTCTAGTTCTTTCTATATATATCCACAAGCTGTCGTTTGTCATACCAGTCGTGTTTGGCTCTCCTAAAGCTTTAATTACATCATTTTTATTTGACTCATGGATGAATATTAATTTTTCTCTTTTATCTAAATATGATATTCCATGAGTTTTAGTCATTTGTTGTTGTTGACATTCGTATAAAAAAAACACACTAAGTAAAAGTAAGGTAATATTTTTCATATATGTTTAAAATGTTTAAAAAAAATCAATCTAATGAAATAATGTTATATAATAAAATTCTAATATTATCACGAAATAAATATTTTTATACTGAAATGCTTATTAATGATACTTTTCAGAATAGAATTAATCTTATTTTTCTACATATTTCTTTTCTTTTAATTAAAATGAAGAATCTAAATAAAAATCCTGAATATAAAGATTTTTACCAAAAACTCTTTGATTGTACTTTTGAAAGAATTGAAATGAATATGAGGGAAATTGGTTTTGGTGATGTTTCTGTAAACAAAAAAATGAAAGTTTTAGTAAAAATTTTTTATAATATATTGCTGAATTCTGAAAATTATAAAATTAAAACTCTTGAAGATAAAAGTAAATTTTTATCAAGTTATTTGACTTTCGGAGTAGACAAAAACTTAAATTACAGTGATTTAATTGATTATTTTGATAAATATGAAGCTTTTTGTTTTGATTTGAAGCAAGATAGTGTATTAAAAGGTGTTTTAAATTTTAATTACAAGTGAGTAATAACAAATGGCTGTACCAAAACGAAAAACCTCAAAATCAAAGAGAAATAAAAGAAGATCTCACCATAAAATCCCTATTGCTAATATTATAGAAGATAAAAAATCCGGAGAATTTAGACTATCACATCATATAGATTTAAAAACTGGCCTTTATAATGGCAAACAGATACTTGACCCAAAAGATAAAGTTTAGTGTAATTTAAATATATGGTTGAAAATGTTAAAATTGCAATAGATGCAATGGGTGGTGATAATTCACCAAGAAAAATTATTAATGGAATTAAAATTTCACTCCAAACTAGCAACAATAATTTTTTTTATTTATATGGCCAGGGAAAAATATTAGAAAACGAATTAAGCAAAAACAAAGAGATTAAAAAATATTGTGAAATTATTAATACACCAGATATAATTAAAGATAATGAAAGTCCACTTACAGCAGCAAAACGTGGGAAAAATTCAAGTATGTGGAAGGCAATTGAGTCACAAAAAGATAAGTTGACTGATATTTCTTTATCTGCTGGTAACACTGGTGCTTTATTATTTATTTCCAGATTAATATTAAATTGTATAGATGGAATAAACAAACCTGCATTAGCTGGATTGTGGCCAAACTATAATAGTATGAGTGTTGTATTAGACTTAGGTGCAAATATTGAATGCGATCAAAAAAATTTATTGGATTTTACTAGTATGGGTTCAGCATTATACAAATCACTTTTTGATAAAAAATATCCTAAAGTAGCGCTATTAAATGTAGGTCAAGAGGAAATTAAAGGTAATGAAATAATTAAAAAAACTTTTTCTACTTTAAAAAATAATAAAAATGATAACTTTGAATTTTGTGGTTACATAGAGGGAAATCAAATAATGGATGGAAATGTTGATATAATCGTTACGGATGGATTTACTGGAAATATTGCACTAAAAACCGCTGAAGGAACTGCAAATTTTATAACAAACAACTTAAAGAAATCTTTAAACAAACTATCTATTTTACTTTCATACAGATCCCTCAAAAAATTTAAAGAGAAGCTTGACCCAAGAAAATATAATGGAGCTATATTTTTAGGACTGCAAAGTCCAGTTGTTAAAAGTCATGGATCAACAGACTCAGTTGGGTTTGCTCATTCGATAAGCTTATGCAATAAGATTGTGAAAGCAAACTTAATTGAAAAAATTAAAGCAAATTTGATTAATTAAAAACTAAATACTATATTTAGTAAAATGTTTAAAAAAAACCTAACACGTAAAGATATAACAAACAAAATTAATAAGAAATTAGGTTTTTCAAAAAATATCTCTTCTGAAATATTAGATTTATTCTTTGATTCCCTTAGCAATGAGTTAATTAAAAAAGAAAAAGTAAAAATCTCATCATTTGGAACTTTTGAAGTAATAAATAAAAAAGAAAGATTGGGTCGTAATCCAAAAACAAGAATTAGTGCTAAAATTTCTGCTCGTAAAGTTGTAAGATTTAAGCCATCTATGATTTTTAAAAAAAAAATAAATAACAAGTAACTATGGACGATTTTCCAAAGATAGAGACTTCATATAAAACTATAGGTGAAATTACTAAAGAGCTTGGCTTAATTAATAAAAAAACTGGTAAGCTACAAACTCACACCATTCGATATTGGGAAACTCAATTTAAACAAATTAAACCAGTTATTAAAGCTGGAAAAAGAAGGTATTATTCAAAAAAAAATATTGAAAATATAAAAAAAATAAAATATTTGCTTAAAGATAGAGGATTGACAATAAAAGGTGTAAAAAAATTATTAATGGAGACCAATATTAACTCACTTGACGATAATATGGATTTAGATGTATATAAACAGACTGATAACAAAAAATTAATTATTAAAAATAAAATAAAAAAAATTTCGAACATTATTAAAGAATTAAAAAAAATAAAAAATGGCTAAAAAAACTTCAATCAAAGTAAGATTAGTTCCCGAAAATAAACCTAACAGTGCTTTCTTTTACTATGTAAAAAAACCTACGGCAGGGGAGAAGGCTAAAGTTAAACTTAAGGTTAAAAAATATAATCCATCAACCAGAAAGCATGAAATCTTTGTTGAAAAAAAGTTACCACCTCATAGCAAATAATTTTTACTTTTTAAAATTCCTTCTCTCAAAATCAATATAACTTTTTATCATTGAAGACCAAATTGTTTTAGTAATTTTAGGATCAATTCCTTTAACTATAGATTTTTTTTTTATGTTGCTGAGTACACTTTTTATTCTTTTTTTATCAACAATTTCCTTCTTAAATTTTTTAATTTTAATAACCTCCTTAACTAAAATAGTTCTTTTTTTAATTAAATTAAGCAGATTGTAGTCTAGTTTATCAATTTTTTTTCTTACAATGTTGAGTTTTTTATTATTCATTTGAGCGACAAATTTACATTTTTTAATTATTAAAGGAAATGTATATTAAATTTATGATTGAGGAAAATAAAAATAAATATGTAACTTATTGGCTTTTGTTAATAACTTTTTTAGTATGTTTAATGATTCTTGTTGGTGGATTAACTAGATTAACAGACTCGGGTCTATCAATAACAAAATGGGATTTATTTGCAGGTATTTTTCCACCTATAAATTTGAAGGAATGGAATTATGCGTTCTCACTTTATAAGCAGATTCCCGAATACACTCTTGTAAATCCAACAATGACTTTGAATGAGTTCAAAATCATATACTGGTGGGAATATATCCATAGATTGCTTGGCCGAGTAGTTGGAATTTTGTATCTTCTTCCAATGATATATTTTTCTTATAAAAAAACTTTACCTAAAAAAGTATCTTTATCAATTTATTTAATATTTTGTTTAATATGTATTCAAGGTTTTGTTGGTTGGTACATGGTAAAAAGTGGTTTATCCGACAGAACAGACGTGAGTCATTATAGACTTTCAACTCATCTTACTATGGCATTTGTGATTTTAATTTTACTTGTGTGGAATTATTTAAAAATACTATATCCACTAAATATTTCTAAAGAAAAAAAGCTTCCTTTTTATTTACCCGTATTTTTAGTTTTTTTTATTCTTGTGCAAATTTCTCTTGGAGCCTTAGTGTCAGGATTGGATGGGGCTCAAATTTACCAGACATGGCCTTTAATGGGAGAAAATTATTTTCCAAATGATTCTAGGTTAACTGATTTATTAAACATACAATTATTTGATAGTCCTTCAATACTTCAATTTATACATAGAAATTTAGCTTACTTTATTTTTTTTATTTTTTTAACTATCTCTTTTTTAATTTTAAAAAATAAAAGTTATGACTACTTAAAAAGAAACTTGCTTTTAATATTTATTGCTCTTTTTTTACAAATTTTTTTAGGAATACTAACTATACTATCTGGTGCACAAATTTTTCTTGCTTCAATGCACCAAATAGGTTCTATATTTTTAATTATATTATCAACTATGTTGGCTTATAAAAATTCTGCAAAAAGTTAACTGTATCAATTTATTTACTACTTGACGCTTTTAATGCTTGCTCTAAGTCAGCAATAATGTCGTCTGGGTGTTCTATTCCTATAGATAATCTGATGTATCCAGGTGTAACACCTGCAGCTAATAGTTCGTCAGGAGTTAATTGACTGTGAGTTGTTGTTGCTGGATGAATAGCCAAACTTCGTGCATCACCAATGTTAGCAACATGGTAGAACATTTTTAAAGCTTCGATAAATTTTTTACCTGCCTCAACACCTCCTTTAACTTCAACACCGACTAATCCTCCATTTCCACCTTTGAAGTATCTTTTGGCTCTATCTCCAATTTCACCTTTGTGAATATTAGGATAAATAACTCTATCTACATTTTTATTTTTACTTAAAAAGTCAACAACTTTTTGTGCATTGGAACAATGCTGTTTCATTCTTAAGGGAGCTGTTTCCAAACCTTGTATTATTCCAAAAGCATTATCTGGAGCTAAAGCTGAACCTAGATCTCTTAACAGTACTACTCTAGCACGGACGGCATAAGCTACGTTCGCTCCTGTTAACTCAGGAACTACTTTGCCCCAAACTGCTCCCCCATAACTTGCGTCAGGTTCATTAAATAGTGGTTGTCTTTTTGGATCTGCTGTCCAATCAAAATTACCACCGTCAACTAAACATCCGCCTATAACTGTACCATGACCTCCTATAAATTTTGTTAAGGAGTGAATTACAACAGCAGCACCATGTTCTAACGGTCTACATATAACAGGAGCAGCAGTATTATCCATAATCAGAGGTATGTTGTGTTTTCTTCCTATGTCAGCAACCTCTTTAATTGGAAAAACTCGTAAATATGGATTGGGTAATGTTTCGGCATAAATACATCTTGTTTTTTCATCTATTTGTTTTTCAAAGTTTTTTGGATCTGATGGATCTGCGTATCTTACTTCTATACCGAGTCTTCTTAATGTATGGGTAAATAAATTAACCGTTCCTCCATAAAGATCTGTTGAACTAATAAAATTATCTCCAGCTTGACAGCAATTTGTTATAGCAAAAGTTGAAGCAGCTTGACCTGATCCTACTGTTACACAAGCAAGACCACCTTCTAAAGCGGCCACTCTTTTTTCAAGAACATCATTCGTGGGATTCATTATTCTTGTATAAATATTTCCAAATTCTTTAAGTGCAAAAAGATTTGCGGCTGTTTCAGTATCCTTAAATTGATATGATGTTGTTCTGTATATTGGAACTGCTACTGCAGTAGTGGCTGGATCACTTCTGTATTCTCCCCCATGAAGAGCTACTGTTTCTGGATTTTTGATTTCTTTTGACATATTTTTCCCCTTTTTAGTTATAATAAAGATTTTTTCTCAAAAAAGCCCTTAAGTAAAGCACTTTTCTGTATAGTTAGAAATTGACTTTGTGTAAAAATATAAGTATTTATGCGCAAATTGCATGACTGACTTTATAAAAAAGAATGAATTAGTGAATAATTGGCTCTTAATAGACGCTGAAAACTTGATTGTGGGTAGACTAGCTGCTTATTTATCTAAAGTCCTTAGGGGAAAAAATAAAAGTACATATACTCCAAATATGGATAATGGTGATTTTGTAATAGTTACTAATGTTGAAAAAATAAAGTTCACTGGAAAAAAAAATAAAGATAAAAAATATTATAGACACACAGGTTACCCAGGAGGTATTAAGGTTACAACACCTTCATTGCTTTTGGATAGAAAACCTGAAGAAATATTAAAGTTAGCGGTTAAGAGAATGTTACCTGGTGGACCATTAGCCAAAAAACAATTAACAAAACTTAAGCTTTACAAGGGAACAAACCACCCTCATGAGTCACAAAACCCAAAAGTTATTGATTTTTCTTTATTAAACAGCAAAAATAAGATTGCATTAAATTAATATGAATACTGAAACTACATCTAATGTAAAAGAAAAAGTTATAAAGATAAAGCTAGACTTTAAAATTTCGAAATATGCCACTGGAAGAAGAAAAAGATCTATTGCAAAAGTTTGGTTAAAAAAAGGTTCTGGGGTAATGCATGTTAACGGGAAAAAAATGGTTGATTATTTTAAAAAACCAAATTTACAAACTGCTGTTTGCAGACCTTTTTCAATAGTAAAACGTGAAAATGAATTTGATATTAGATGCTCTGTTAAAGGTGGTGGTTTATCAGGACAAGCCGGAGCAATAATTCATGGAATATCAAGAGCTCTCGTAGAGTTTGAGCCTGAATTAAAACCTACCTTAAAAAAAGAAAAACTTACCACTAGAGATTCTAGATCAGTAGAGAGAAAAAAATATGGTCGCAGAAAAGCTAGAAGAAGCTTCCAATTTTCAAAAAGATAAGTTTTCATTAAAATATCTCTTCTTTAAATTAACTGGTATATATAATAAGTGAAAGATTCATTAAACATTGCAATAGGTGGAGCCACAGGATATGTGGGGTTGGAATTGATTAAAATATTAATTAAACATCCAAAGATTAAAATTAAGAATTTATGTGCTCAAAAATCTATTGGCAAATCAATAAGTTATTTCGATAAAGAAATTAAAAAAAAAAAATTACCAAGGATATCTAGAATTGATAAAATAAATTGGAATGATATTGATGTTCTTTTTACAGCATTACCAAATGGAGAATCTCAAAAAATATCACAAAAAATTCCTAACAGAGTAAAGCTAATTGATTTATCAGCAGATTTTAGAATTAAAAATACCAATATTTATAAAAAATGGTATGGAATTAACCATGCAAATAAAAAGCTAAATCAAGATTCTATTTATGCAATTTCTGAGTTTTGTAAAAAAAAATTAAAAGATACAAGAATAATTTCATGTCCTGGTTGCTACCCTACATCAATATTACTACCATTAATTCCTATTATTTCTAATAGGTTAATTGATTATAAAAACATAATTGCTGATTCAAAGTCAGGTTATTCTGGTGCAGGGAAAAATGTAAACAAAAGATTTAAAAAACAACATTTATATAATTCAGTTTCAGCTTATGGGATTGGATCACACAGGCATATGGCAGAAATAGATCAAGAAATCTTAAAAATATCAGGAAAAAAAATTAATATTACATTTACTCCTCATTTAATTCCTATGTTTAGAGGAATTTTGTCAACTATTTATGTAAAACCAACATTAAAAAATAATGCAAAAACTATTTATAAACTATTAAAAAAAGTTAATAAAAATAATTACTTTGTTAAAATAGCAAAGTTTAATTCTCATATAGGAACGGGAAATGTAATGAACACTAATTTTTGTCAAATATCAGTATGTGAGGATCGCGAAAATAATGGAGTTATAATAGTTTCGGTAATTGATAATCTTATAAAAGGAGCAGCAGGTCAGGCTGTGCAAAATATGAATTTATCATACGGCATTGATGAATCGTTAGGATTAAAATGAAATTTTTACTGGTTTTATTAAGTTTTTTGCTTTTATCAAATTGCGCTAGTTCAAAGAAAGTTTATTGGTGTGGAGATCATCCATGTATTAATAATAATGAGAAACAAGATTACTTTAAAAAGAATATGGTAGTAGAAGTAAAGTATATCGATAAAAAAAACAATGCAAATAATACAGAGATGGATAATATAATAATTGATGCACGATTAAGCGAAAAAAAAAGAATAAAAGAAGAAAAAAAACTAACTAAACAAGTAATTTTAGATGAAAAAAAAAGAATAAGAGAAGAAAAAAAACTAACTAAACAAGTAATTTTAGATGAAAAAAAAAGAATAAGAGAAGAAAAAAAACTAACTAAACAAGGAAATGAGGGTGAAAATTTATTTTTAGATATAGAAAAAAATATAGAAAAATCTTCTGCGAAAGTAAGTTTAAATAGTTTTAAAAAGATTATGGAAAATATTGCTGAAAAAAATAAATTAAAACCCTATCCAGATATAAATAGTATTAAGAGATGAATATTATGAATAAAAAAGTTGTTATAGGGATTGTAGGTTTTGGTAATATTGGAGGTTATTTTTATGATACTCTACAAAAAAATTTAAAAAATATTTCTATTAAGACGGGTAAGGTTCCAGTAGTTAAATATATTTCATGTAAAAGTTTTTCTAAAAAAAGAAAATTTAAACTTCCCAAATCAAAATGGATTAAAAATCCACTGGAACTAGTCTCAAAAAAAGATTTGGATGTAGTGATCGAGCTTATAGGTGGGGGAGATGGTATTGCTAAAAAAGTTATTTTTAGGGCTCTAAAAAACAAAAAACATGTAATTACCGCAAATAAATCTTTAATTTCAAAACATGGCGATCAATTAGCTTCTTTGGCGGAAAAAAATAAAGTTAATCTTGAGTACGAAGCTTCTGTTGCTGCTGGGGTTCCCATAATTAGATCTATAAAGGAAGGACTAATAGCAAATAGAATAAAGAAAATTTACGGAATTTTAAATGGAACAACAAACTATATTTTATCATTAATGGAAAATTCTAATAAAAGTTTCTCTGAAGCTCTAAGTATAGCTAAAGAAAAAGGTTATGCAGAAAGCAATCCTTCCTCCGATTTAAATGGAAGCGATGCTGCGTCTAAAATAAGAATCTTATCTTCAATAGCTTTTAATAAACAAATTTCAAAAAATAAAATTTTAACTGAAGGAATACAAAATATTAGCTTAACAGACATATCTCGTGCAAAAACTCTAGGTTATAAAATAAAGCTACTAGCTATATCTGAAATTATTAATAACAAACTAATTGAAAGGGTTCATCCTTGCCTGGTAGCTACATCATCATACATTGCTAACATTGATGGAGTCCAAAATGCTATAATTGTTGATGGTTTTCCGATTGGAAGGTCTATTTTACAAGGTGAGGGAGCTGGTCCAGGACCCACTACTTCAGCTCTTGTTTCAGATTTATGCTCTATACTACGAGGTAATGTAAAATATCCATTTGGAGTTTCTACTTTTTTACGGAAAAAAATAAATAAATTTAATATTTTAGACCATTCAACGTCCTCATATTTAAGAATTGTAGTAAATGATAAACCTGGTGTTTTGTCTTCTATTACAAAAATATTTGCAAAAAACAAAATATCAATAATGGATTTAGTTCAACTTCCAGATAAAACAAATAAAAAGGCGTCCATAATTATTATTACCCATAAAAATTATGAGAAAAATTTTAGTAGTTTAATTACAAATTTAATTAAAAATAAATTTGTACTACAAAAACCTACTTTTATTAGAATTGAAAAAGTGTAATGGATATAAGCAAGATTTTTATTGATTCTTTTGTTAAAAGTACAGCTAGAGCTGCTTACGGAGCATCATTATATAAAGGTAAAAATGATAAAATTGCTGCTGATAAAGCTGCTGTAGACGAAATGCGTAAAGAGTTAAACTTAATTAATATGAAAGGTAAAATTGTTATTGGAGAAGGTGAACTTGATGAAGCTCCAATGTTATATGTTAACGAAAAAGTTGGTACACAAAATGGAGAAGAATTCGATATTGCTGTTGATCCATTGGAAGGAACAAACTTTACAGCTCAAAATCTACCTAATGCACTTTCAGTAATGGCAATAGCAAGAAAAGGAAATATTTTAAATGCCCCAGACACTTATATGGATAAAATTGCAGTTGGTCCTGGTCTACCTGATGATTTAATCAACTTAGATTTTAATATAAAAAAAAATATTCAACTTTTATCAGATGCAAAGAATACGTCACCAAATAAACTTTCTGCATGTGTTCTTGACAGACCAAGACACCAATCAATTATTAGTGATTTGAAATCGTTGGGTGTTAAAATCAACTACATTACAGATGGTGATGTTTCTGGAATTATTTCAGTTGCACAAATTAATTCACTAAATGATATTTATATAGGTACTGGTGGAGGTCCAGAAGGAGTTTTAGCTGCCGCCGCTTTAAGCTGTTTAGGAGGTCAAATGCAAACAAGATTAATTTATCAAAATGAATCTGAGAGAGAAAAAACAAAGAATATGGGAATTTTAGACTTAAATAAAAAATATAATATATTAGATATGGTTAGTGGCGATGTTATATTTTGTGCCTCAGGAGTTACTGACGGTGATATTGTTAAAGGCATTAAAGATCTTGGTGATTCTTTTGAATCTGAAACTTATGTATTACATAAAAGTTCTAAAACTAACGAATTAATTAAAAATATAATAAAGAAATGAATTTAGTATCAGTAACTGGTAAAAACTGGTTGTTTAAAGATTTTAACACAGTAGATATAAAAAAATATTCTGAAACTTATTCTTTAACTGAAATTACTGCCAAACTTATATCAATAAGAAAAAATAAAATTGAAAATATTGATCTTTTTTTAAACCCAACTATTAAAAATTTACTACCAAATCCTTTACGACTTAAAGATATGGAAAAAGCTATTAACAGAACTTTTGAGGGCATAAAAAGAGGGGATGTTTTAGGTATTTTTGGTGACTATGATGTTGATGGTGCTACATCAACAGCTTTATTAAGTCTTTACTTTAAATCTATAAACCAAAAAGTTAAAATGTATATACCTGATAGAAGAAGTGAAGGTTATGGACCAAGTGTTGATGGTTTCAATTACCTTATAAAATCTGATGTTAAGATTATTTTTACTGTTGATTGTGGAACATTATCATTTGATCCTATTCATTATTCGCAAAGTAAAAATGTGGATGTAATAGTTTTAGATCATCATCAATCTGACGTTAAACTTCCAAAGGCATTTGCTGTAGTCAATCCCAATAGAATTGATGACGATTCACAATTAAATTATCTCTGTGCAGCTGGCGTTTGTTTTATGTTTTTGGTGGCTTTAAATAAAAAATTACGTAACGAAAATTGGTTTAAGAAAAACAACCTATTGGAGCCTAATATTTTAAATTTTTTGGATTTGGTTTCGTTGGGTACAGTTTGTGATGTTGTTCCATTAATAGGATTAAACAGAGCTTTAGTTAAACAAGGATTAAAGATTCTCAAGCAAAGAAGCAACCTTGGCTTAAAGACTTTATATGATTTATGTAAAATTGAATCTCAACCCACGACATATGATTTAGGATTTAAGCTTGGTCCCAGAATAAACGCTGGTGGTAGAGTTGGAAAATCATCACATGGTGCTGAACTTTTAACTTCTGACGATCCCAAGAGAGCTTATCAAATTGCTTTAGATTTGGATAAATCAAATAAGGAAAGACAAAGTATTGAGTTTATGCTTTCTGAAAAAGTTCAATTAGAGGCAAAAAAATCTCACAACCATCCTGTTTTAGTATTGTCAGGAAAAAATTGGCATGAGGGCATAATAGGGATAGTTGCTTCGAGAATTAAAGAAAAACACAATAAACCAGCAATTTTAATTTCTATTAATGAAAATATTGGAAAGGGATCAGCTAGATCAGTGATTGGCTTTGATATTGGTTCACATATTATCAAAGCAGTACAATCTGGAATTTTATTAAAAGGTGGAGGCCATAAAATGGCTGGAGGTTTTACAATCAAGATGGGAAATTTGAATCAATTTAAAGAATTTCTTTTCAAAAGCTATGAGAAATTAAAAATAAATCTTTTAGAAAAATCAAATTTATACTTAGACTCAGCAATAGCTCCAAGTGCATTAAATGAAGAATTTTATAATGAAGTTAACTGTTTAGCGCCTTTTGGTTCAGGGAATACTGAGCCCAAATTTATGATTGAGAATCTTAAAGTAATCAAATCAAATGTGGTTGGAGAAAACCACATAAAGTTATTGCTTGTAGGTGATGACGGTTCTGCTATTAGTGCATTTGCTCCTAATGCAAAAAATACACCTCTTGAACCTTTTTTACTAAAAAATAAAAAAAAAAAAATTAATATTGCAGGAAAAATGACCCTTAACAATTGGCAAGGTAAAAAAAAAGTAGAATTTATGATAGAGGATGTTTTAGCTATTTAATTTACTAAAAGTTTTTTTTAAATGAACATTGTAATTTAACCAACTATTTATTGAAGTACTATATATTTTTTCTCTAGCCTGATTTGCGCTTGTAGTTTTAATAGGTCTTTTGTTTTCATGAAAATTTAAACATTTTACATCCCAGTTTAAATTACAAAATTTAATCATTTTTTTAATTTCTTTGTCTGGTTCATTTATTATCTTTTCATACCTAAGATCGAAAATAAAACTTGGTAGTGTTTTTTTCCAATGATTCATTAAGTCAGCATAAAGATTATAATATTGAGATAATTCTTCAAGATTATATGCAAAATTTAATTTAGGGTTTACAAAGTAATTTTTGAATATAGAAAAACAATTATCTTTTGGGTTTCTTTCGCAATGTATAATTTTTGCACCTGGCAGAATTAACTTTATTAACCCTATGTTTAAAAAGTTTACTGGAAGTTTATCTGTTACTTTTTTTGAGTTATTAGATAGGTTATTTAATTTTTTAATATACTCCGTTGCTATAATTTTCATATCATTGATATTTTCTAAATCAATATTTTCAATAGAGCCAAACTTTTTCTCTATTAAATTGGGAAAATAATTTAATTCGTCACCGCCAAATACGTTTGGATGATTTGAAATAATTTGCTCAACTAAAGTGGTTCCTGACCTGGGCATACCAACGATAAATATTGGTTTTTCACTTGAGTTAAATTTTTTGCCGTCTGAAGTAAATATGTTTTTATTAAAAATTTTTTTAATATTATCAAATTTCTTTTTTTCCTCTTTTATAGAAAATTTAATTTTTTTTCTTCTTAAATCATTTCCGATATTATAAAAGTAAAAAGATTTATCGTAATTTTTTATGTCCTCAAATGCCTTTCCAAGAGCAAAAGAAATCTCAGTTTTATTTTCTAAATTATTACTTTTGTCATCAAATAAATTTTTTAATTCCTTAAAGTGTGGATTCTCTTTGTTATACTTTATAATTTGACTTAAATTTCTATGCGCAGAATAAAATTTAGGATTTAGTAAAATTGTTTTTAAAAAGTATTTTTTTGCAGATATAAAATCTCCAGTGTTATAATATGAATTAGCTAAATTGTAATAAGATGGAAAAAAATTTTTATTTACCTCTATTGCTGTTTTGAAGCATTCAACTGAATCTTTATACCTATTCATTGCCAAATATAAGATTCCTAAATTATTATGTGACTCGGCTGACTGTTTGTTTAACTCAATAGACTTTTTATAATTTGCTTCTGATTCAAAAAAATTTTCAGTAGACTTGTATATAGTCCCAATATTATTATAAATCATTGAATTTGTTGGATCAAATTTTAAACCACAATTATAATATTCTAACGCTTCCTTCAGCTTATTTTGCTCTGTCAATATAAGTCCTAGTAAATTGTACAGATATACTACTTTAGGATACTCAATAATTAATGCCTTATTATACTTTTCGGCTTCTAATAATTTTTTTGATTTGAATAAGCTTACTATTTCTTCAATTTTTTTTTCAATTTTTTTCATTAATTATATTATTTAATGTTAACTTAATGGTATAAAGACCATTGAAACAACTTTAAATATATAATAAATACAGGAATAATTTAATAGGTCCCATCGTCTATCGGTTAGGACAGCTGGTTTTCATCCTGCAAAGAGGGGTTCGATTCCCCTTGGGACCGCCAATTAAGATTACTATGAAACTTTTAAGAGTAGGTGATAGAGGTAAAGAAAAACCAGCAATAATTGATTTAAATGGAAAAATTAGAGATCTTACATCTCTAATAAATGATTTCACCCCTGAAAATATTAACGAAGATTTAATCAAAAAAATACAAAATACTAATCTACAAAATTTACCAGAGTTTGATAGAAATATTAGAGTTGGTAGTTGTATTGAAAAACCACAAAAATTTATAGGAATAGGTTTAAATTATACCGATCATGCTGAGGAGCAAAATTTAAAAGCTCCCGAAGAACCAATTATTTTTTTTAAATCACCTAGTTGTATTATTGGACCTTATGACAATATTATAATTCCAAAAAATTCTAAAAAAACTGACTGGGAGGTTGAATTGGGTTTTGTTATATTAAAAAAAGCTAGTTACATTAATGAGAGTGAATCGTTAAGTCATGTACTTGGTTTTTTTTTAGTAAACGATGTGAGTGAGAGGGAATGGCAAAAAGAAAAATGTGGGCAATGGGTTAAAGGTAAATCGGCAGATACTTTTGGGCCAATTGGTCCATACATTGTTACGCCTGATGAATTAATTGATTATCAAAGTTTAGATATGTCTTTAGATGTTAATGGCGTAAGGATGCAAACAGGAAATACAAAAAAAATGATATTCAATGTAAAATTTATAATATCTTATTTAAGTAATTTTATGACTTTAATGCCTGGTGATATAATTACCACGGGTACTCCACCAGGAGTTGGGGAAAATAAACATCCACCAGTTTTCTTAAAAAATGGGGATGAGGTTTCTCTTAAGATAAATAAACTTGGTAAACAGAAACATAAAGTTATAGCTATGTAAATATGTTTTACTATGTGTATTTATTAATCAGCATAAAAAAATTAAAAACTAAAAGTTACGTAGGATATACCAATAACTTAAAAAATAGAATTAAGCTTCATAACTCCGGAAAAGGAGCCAAAAGTACAAAGGGAAGATCCTGGGAATTAATATACTCAAAAAGATTCAAAAGCAAAGTTGAAGCTATGAAAGAAGAATACTCTCTAAAAAAAAATAGGAAGAAAAGAAAAATACTTATTGCTAAATATCTTTCCACCAATCAGGTCTGATATCTTCATTATTACTAAAGCCGTAGTATCCACTAATGTTTTTGACGTTTGGTGGACTTAAGCATATTTTATTTTCATGTGTTGATAAAAGCGCTCCCCAATAATGCATTGTGCTAGGTGATAGTATAAAGTTTTTACAAAGACTCATTAAATATAGATCGTTGGCCGGGTCTTTTTTAGAATTATCTTTTATAAGAGTGAATTTATTAGATGGAAACAAAGTTTCTATTTCTGAGAAATTATTTGACCAAATAAAATACTTCGGTTTATCTAAATGTTTATCAAAATATTCAACTCCTCTTTTAATAGATAAAATATTGTTATTTAAAAATTCTGCATTTAATTTATCTAGATTGTTATGATTTTCATCTAATAAGAATTTATCTTGTCTTAAATGTATTGAAACAGAATTGTTTTTTTTAATTTCATTACTATAAAAAGTGTTTTGATTAATAATATTTTCCTTAAAAGAAAATTCTTTCATTATACTTTTTATGTTTTCTTTAAAGTATTTTTCTGATTGATAATATCCTTCAAAATAAAGTTTTTTATTAAAATTAATATTTAATTGTTTATAATTATAATTACATAATTTATTATTATCTTTTTCTTCAATTATAAATTTAGTTTTTGAATTATACTCTGATATTTTTATCAGTAATTTTCTTTTAATCTTACCCCATTTACCTATAAACTTATCCTTTTTATGAACTATTGGTGCACTTATTTTAAAGTTATGTAATTCATACTTGTATCTTTTGTAAAATCCACTTTCATTGTCAACGTATAAAGTTGCTTTATTTTTTTTAGCAAAAGTATAAGCAGCTGCATAAATAAACAATTGATTTCCTAGTCCGTTTCCAAGCCTTACTATAACTTTTTTCATATTTTTATTTTATTTAGAGCATTGTTTTTAAACAAATTAGCTTCTTTAATATATCTTCTAACCATTTCTGTAGATTTGTGCCCAGTCATTGCCATTATACTTCTTTCGTCTGCACCAGACTCTGCTGTTGTTGTGGCAAATCCTGATCTTAAACTGTGTCCTGAATAATTTTTACTATCTATGCCAGCTAAATCTAAATATTCTTTTATGAGAAGAGCCACTGACTGGTCGGTTAACCTTTTTTCTGATAAATTTGACCCTTTAGAAAATCTTCTAAAAAGTGGCCCCGACTTAATTTTAGAAATCTCTATCCAGTGTTTTAACGTTAAGACCGGGCAATATTTTGTATTGTCAAAGTAGGGAAGTCCTTTAATTGATCCTACTCCAAATTGATCAGTTTTTGATCTTCGAATTGTTATTTTTAGACCCTCATTAACAAAATCTAAATCTTCGTAATCGAGTGAAACAATTTCATTTCTTCTGAATCCCCCAGAAAAACCTATTAGTATTATTGATTTATCTCTAAATTTTTTAATTTCAGGTTTTTTTTGTTCATCTATTACCTTAACTATAGATTTTAAATGATTGATTAATATGGGTTTTTTCCCAATTTGAATGCTGCCTTTTCTGCGTTTTATACCCATCATGTTTTCAATAATTGATGGGTGTTTTGTGTCCAGGTAGTGACCCTTCAATTTGTGAATTACGCCTATTGACACTATTCTTCTCTTTAAAGTGCTCATTTTTACATCTTTTGTTGAGAGGTGAGTTAAGTACAATGAAAGTATTTTAGGATCTGTTGGAAGAGATTTAAAACCATTTTTGACACAGAATAAACCGAAATCTTTGAAATCTGATTTGTAAGCTCTTATTGTATTATTGGCTTTTGAACTTTTAAGATTTAATAAAGTTTCCTCTTGTAGAGCTTTTATATCTGTTATTAAACTATTCATAAGTATTACTATTGATAACCATTAATTATCGTTAGTAATATATTAAGAGATTTTATAAGTCAATAGTTATAAATTAATAAAATGATAAGAGATTTAAAACCAGATGACTTCGAAAATTGGTCAGAATTATATAAAGCATATGCTAATTTCTACAAAGTTCCCATGAATACCAAGATTTTAGATTCTGTTTGGGGATGGCTTCATGATAAAAACCATGTTGTTAGAGGTATTTGTTATGAATTTGAGGGAAAAATCGTAGGAATAGCACATTATAGATCAATGCCAAGACCTCTTAAGGGGCAATATGTAGGTTTTTTAGATGATTTATTTGTAGAGCCTAATTATAGAAGTCAAAAAATAGGCCGAAAGTTGATTGAATACTTGAAATTCTTATCTAAAGCCAATAATTGGTGTGGAATTCGTTGGACAACCCACTCATCTAATAAAAATGCTAAAAAATTATATGATAAAATAGCTAATAACACCGGATTTGATCTCTATGAAATTAAAGGGGACTAAATTTCAGATAAAAGTTTGGAAATACCTTAAAACTATTCCAAAAGGCAAAGTAAAGACCTATAAACAGGTCGCAATAGGCATAAATAGACCTAAATCAGCCCGTGCGGTTGCTAATGCATGCGCTAAAAACCCATATGCACCTAAAATACCCTGCCATAGAGTAATTAGAACAGATGGCGATGTTGGAGGATACTCAGCGAAAGGTGGAACAAAAACTAAAAAAGTACTACTTAAAAGAGAAGGTTTTCAGCTTTAAAGCTCTGTAAAATATAGACATTTTAACTATTTAACCAAATAAGATCTAAGTTTTAAATCTTCCCCCTTCAGTTGTATCCTTTTAATCTATATTGTAAAAATTGACCCTTCTATGGCCCTTTAAACAGCATATTCCTAAACTGCAACCCTCATTTCTAATAATTTATTATTCAAAGTTTTTGCAGCACTTTCATTACAAATTTTTAATTTTTTTGATAATTATTGTTGTATACCAATGCTTTTTTAGTATTTTGTTTATTTGACTTAGTTATAAACCTTATTTATCCCTTTTTTTCATCTTAAATATCTATTTTTATAGGTTTTTATATAAATATATGGTTATTTTAACTGTATCGTAGTTTACTTTAAAATTATTAATATATATAACAAAATCAAATACTTAAGTGATAAACTTAATGTAATTTATTAAATTATAATAAACAATTGTTACCTATTAATTTTCTCTCTGAATGAGATATAAATTCCAGAAGATGTGATAATTAAAAGACCTATCCAAGAATAATAATCGGGGAAATCAGAGAAAAAATAATATCCTAGCATAACATTAGTAACTATTTCAAAATAACCTAAGGGAGCAAGTTTTGAAGCGTCAGCATATTTAAGAGATAATATTAAGAAAAAGTGACCTATACATGCAAAAATACCCATTAATGCTAGTAAAGACCATTGATTAAATGTGAGATCTATCCAAACAAAGGGAACTATAAAAGATCCAAGTATGAGCCCTACTACACCAGTTAATAATAAAGTTAATAATGGATTGTCCGAGGTATGTAATTTTCGTGTAACAATTAAGTAAAGACCATAGAAAAAGCCAGTACCTAAGCCTGCAATAGTTGCTAAATTAAAGTCTAAAAAACCAGGACGAATTACAATCAAGCTACCAACAAAACCAACTATTACTGCTGACCATCGTCTAAAACCAACTTTTTCATTCAACATAAAAGGAGATAGAGCTGTAGTAATTAATGGCGCAACAAAAGCTAGAGTCAAAGCCTTTGCCATTGATATTATAGAAATTGAATAAAAAAATAATATATTTGCACAAAACAACAGTAACCCTCTTATAGTTTGCAACTTTGGTTGAGTAGTCCATGTTAAATTTTTTCTGAAAAAAAAGAACATAAAAGGTAAAGAAAAAAGAACGGTAAAAAAGTATCTGGCCCATGTGATTTGCAGAAAGGACATTTCAGAGCTCAAATATTTAGCAATAACATCCATAAATGGTAATATTGCCCACGCCAATAAATTGTAAATAATTGCTTTCACCTAGCTAAAGTATTTTAAAGAAATAAAAACTACAACAGGTAAAGTGAAAAAAGATAAAAATGTAGATAAAGCTACAGTACTAGCTATGCTATCAGAAATTTTTTTTGGAGAGTAAATTTTACCAACTAAATAAGTTAAAACTGCTGAAGGCATTGATGCTTGAATAAACATTACACCAGCTTCTATTCCAGTAAGATTAAAGAATTTAACAAATCCAAAACCAACAATTGGACCTAAAACAACTCTCACTATTGAGTAAATAAATGTTTCTTTAAAAGAAAAAACTTTTAATTTTGAGAGAGCTACACCTAAAGACATTAATACTAAAAATATTGTTGAGTAACCAATTAAAAAAGTAGCATTTTCAAGAAACTTTGGTGCAGGAATTTTATAATAAACAAAAATTAATGAAAAAATCAAAGCATATATGGGGGTGCATTTTAATAATGGTTGAAAGGAAAACTTGCGACTAGCCAATAAGATTCCTAGGCTAAAATGAAAAACTAAGATTACTGATGTAATTGCTGTGGCAATTGAAAGACCAACTGTTCCATAGGCAAACAAACACAAAGGCATACCCATATTTCCAGTGTTTGGAAGAATCAAAGGTGGCAATAATCTATATATATCTTTTTTAAATATTTTAATTACTACAATCCCTATTAAAGAAAAAATTCCAACATAAAGAATAGTGTAATAAGAAAATTTTATAAAAAGATCTATATCAATTCCAGAAACTGTTAATGAGTAAAAAATTATACTTGGTAAACCAATGTTTCCCGCAAATGTTGTTATTGGCTGAGTATTAAATTTGGGGTCTTTTTTTCCATACCAGTACCCTATTCCAATGGTTAAAAATACAGGAAATAAAACATCAAACAACTTTACTAAAATATCCATATTAAGATTTTAATGATGGAGATTTACTTTTTGCGGTATTGTAACCTATGGCGTTTTCAAATTCTGATAAACGTTTATATATAGATCTAAGTTCTGTAATTCTTGTCCAATTTTGCATAAACAATGAAAAACTTCCCTGAACTTCACGAAAAGCACTAGATGTCTGTATTAGTATTCCAAGTGTCATAGCTCCAGTAAATAAACCAGGTCCCATTAAGACATATGGAACTATTATCATTGATTGGTTATACATAATTAACCAAAGGTCAAAATACCCATAATGAAGAAATAGCCTATGGTAATTAAATTTAATACTAGTAAATAGTTCTAGAATAGTTGTGGGCTTTGCATACTCAACTCTATCATCCTCTCCATAAACTAATTCTTTTCTAAATGAAGCTTCAACTACTTGATTGTTGTACTCTAGACCAGGCAATTTATATCCAACCATCCAACTAATTAAAACTCCTCCTAAACTGGCTGTTAAAGAAACCCAAACTAACGAACCGTTAACATCTTTCAGCAGTGGAATGACTACATTAGAAGATAATCCGTAAAGAATAGGTATAAAAGCAATTAAAAGCATTAAGGCTCTTACAATTTGAAGTCCTATGCTTTCAACAATTCTAGCAAAATTCATACAATCTTCTTGAATACGCTGCGAGGCCCCTTCAACTTTAACGTCAACTTTTTTCCAATAAGGCATGTAAGCAAAAGTCATTGATTCTCTCCAACGAAATGCATAAAGACGTGTAAAATAATTTGTTAATGTGTAAATAATTACATATGGAATTGCTAGTTTCATAAAAAGAAACAAGCCATCATAAAATTCAGAGATATCTCTTTCGGTTGCTTTTTGCAATAAATCATAAAAATCTTTATACCATTCATTAATTTTTACATCGATCCATGTTTGGGCTAATAAAGAAGCTATGATAATTACAAATCCACCCCACGCCCACAAAGCCCATTTTTTATTTAGAAAGAAACATTTAAGCATTTAATTAGTTTTCAAAAAATTATCCGTATAAGATTTTTTTATTGTTTTTCTTTTTTGCGGTTCAATTAAATTGTATTCAATATTATTTGTTTTTGCATAATTAATTGCTTGATCTTTTGTTGTAAATTCCAATTTTACTTCAGACATTGTATCGTTGGAAGATTCCCAACCCATCAAAGGATTTATGCCTGTATTTTTAGTTTCAAATTCAATTAACCAGACTTTTGTTTTTCCTTTACCAGATTGCATGGCAGATTTTGTAGGTTTGTATATTTTGGCTTTTTTCATAATATTTAGTATTGGTCGGGGCGGCAGGATTTGAACCTGCGACCCTCTGGTCCCAAACCAGATGCGCTACCAGGCTGCGCTACGCCCCGATTTTATAATTTTATATTGTATATAGGACTTTTTAGCAATTAAAAGCTAATGATATGTTATAAATATATAATGGGAAAAGTACTAGAAATAGGAATTTGTAAAAATAAAGGCGAAAAAATAATAAAAATTAATCATGTAGAGGCTATTATGGGCAAAGGTTTGCTTGGAGATAGAAAATTTATAGAGAATAATAGTAAAATTAGTCAAGTAACTCTTATTGAAATAGAAAATATAAATTATTTTAACCATATTTCAGAAACTAATATTCTGCCATCAGAATTTAGAAGAAATATTATTACTGAAGGAATTAAACTTAATGATTTTGTTAACAAAGAATTTCTAGTGGGTAATATTAAATTGAAAGGACATGATTTATGTAGGCCCTGTAAATACTTGCAAAATATGTTATCACAAAGTAATTTTGTTAAGGATCTTTTGGATAAGGGAGGTCTTAGATGCGAAATTTTGTCTACTGGTAAAATTAGTGTTAATGATAAAATTACCAGTATTAAATAAAATATTAATAATAAGATTTAATTTATGATAAGTTACATTACATCTCCTTTTAAATGGTTTTTTAAATTAGAAGCTGCTAGTGGATTAATTCTAGTGCTTGCTGCAATTATAGCTTTAGTCATTAGCAATAGTTATTTAAGTGATGATTATTTTAGTTTTTTAAATTCACATATTTTAATTGGAACAGTAAATTTTGGATTAGATCTAAGTGTAATTCATTGGATAAATGATGCCTTGATGGCAGTTTTTTTCTTTATAGTTACATTGGAAATAAAAAGAGAGTTTTTACAAGGAGAGTTATCAAAACCAAAACAAGCTTTGTTGCCTATAATTGGAGCCATAGGTGGTATGGCGATACCAGCTATAATTTATATTATTCTCAATTATGAAACCTCATCAACACTCAAAGGATGGGCAATACCCTCTGCTACAGATATAGCTTTTTCTATTGGAGTTTTATCTCTGTTGGGATCAAGAATTCCCATCTCTTTAAAAATATTTTTAACAGCCCTTGCTATCATAGATGATCTTGGAGCTATTATAATTATTGCTTTTTTTTACACATCAGATTTACAATTGAATTATTTGATAATGATGATGATTGCTTTTATTTTTTTAATCATTTTAAATAAGCTGGGTATAAAAAAATTTACTCCATACCTTTTTGTAGGTTTGTTATTGTGGTTTTTTACTTACAAGTCAGGCATTCATTCAACTATATCAGGTGTGCTTTTAGCATGTAGCATTCCTCACACTCACAAAAAGGGAGATTATTCTCTATTACTTAAGTTAGAACATATTTTATCTCCATATGTTGCTTTTGGAATTATGCCTTTATTTGCATTTGCTAATGCTGGCGTTTCTTTAAATAATATTTCATTATCAACGTTGAGCAACCCTGTTCCTTTGGGAATATTATGTGGATTATTTTTTGGTAAGCAATTTGGCGTTTTCATATTTTCTTATTTATCAGTAAGACTTAAATTTGCTGAAATGCCAACAAATTCAAACTGGTCTAAGTTTTATGGCGTTGGTATTTTAACAGGAATAGGTTTTACAATGAGTTTATTTGTTGGCAATTTAGCTTTTGTAAATGATGTTCAGCACACAAGTGGGGTAAAAATTGGGGTATTAACAGGGTCTTTACTTTCTACGGTAGTAGGTTATTTGTGGCTCCTTGTCGCTACTAGAAAAAAAAATTAAAATGATAAGGTTTTTAAAGTATATAATATTAATAATGATATTTTTTGGAAAAACAGCAAATGCTAATTATGATAAACTAGCATATGATTTCAATTTTAAAGATTTAGATGGAAGCCAAATACACTTGTCTGAATTTAAAAATAAAGTAATAATAGTAGTAAATGTTGCTAGTAAATGCGGATTTACAAATCAATATGAAGATATGCAAAAAATCTGGGATCTGTACCAAAAAAAAGGACTAGTAATTATAGGAGTTCCCTCAAATGATTTTGGGTCTCAAGAGCCAGGAAACAGTACTGAAATTAAAAACTTTTGTGAAGCAAAATTTGGGATAACATTTCCTATGACAGAGAAAGTAATGGTAAAAGGTGATCTTGCTCACCCATTTTATATTTGGGCTAAAAAGAATTTTGGAAAAAAAGCAGTACCAAAATGGAATTTTCATAAAATTATAATTGATAAAAACGGGAAAGTTGCAGATACTTTTTCATCCATAACAAACCCATCATCAAATAAATTTAGAGAAGTAATTGAAAAACTATTATAAAAAATTAAATAATTTTATTAAAAAATATTTAATTTTCGATTTTAAAAACTCAACTAAAAAATAAAGATTTATTTTTGGATTGTTCATTAGTGGACCATCATAAACGTCGCCACTTCTTAAATATGTTTTTATAAACAAATCTGAGGAAATTGACCATTTTTTTAAAAAGAATCTGTTTCCTTTGTTGCGAATTAAAAACTTTTTTTTTCTTAGTGAAATTGATCCAAAATGATAGACTCTAAAATTATCAATACCTTTAAAAATACGAACTCCAGCATTCCACAATTTCATATTAAGGTCTGTGTCTGAAGCAAAACCGGGATCAAATTCTTCGCTAAATCCACCAACTTTATTCCATATTGATTTATGTATTAAATGAGGGGCCCAATGTGTTCCTTGATGATCAAAATAGGAAACTTTCTTATAATTTGAGAGAAGCTTTTTTTCATCAAAATTATCACTTGTGTTCCCACAATTAAAATCAAATTTTTGTAAGCCGCAGCCTATTGGACCAATCATAGTACCTGAAAAATAATACAAGTTAGTGTTAATTTTATTAACTTCTTTTTCTAAATATAAATCCCAATTTGGCAAAAAATACATATCATCATGAGAGTACAAAAAGTAATCTGTTTCAGCTAAACTTGCTGCGCTGTTTGTTCCTTTACATAATCCTAAATTTTTTGTTGAGTGGTTATACTTAGTATTAATGGACTTAAGATAATCTATACTTCCATCTGAACCTTCGTTCAAATGAACATTAATATCATGAGTATACTTTGAGTTTTTTTTAATACTTTCTAAACACAACTTTAAATATGAAATGTTATTCCATGAAGGTATAATAATTGAGAATCTCATTTTATCAATTAATTAAAATTACTTATCCCATAAAGTTTTACTTTTAGAATTAAAATTAAATACTTTATTTATCATATAGTCAGCTACAATTTTAGAATTAAAGTGTTTGTGGTATTTTTCCCATCCTTTTTGAGCAATTTTTTTTCTTGCATTGTTGTCAAAAGAATACTTTTGTATTTTTTCAGATAGATCGTCTAGATTTTTATAGAAAACTAATTCGTCTTTATTAAAGAAATGATCAAATTTAGTTTTTTCATCAATAAAAGTAAGTAGACCATTACCAACTAAAGAGGCTATGCGATTACTTGAATAATATTTTTTTGGAATTCCTCTACTTAAATTTAAGGCCATTTTAGACTTTGAGACAATGTTGAAAAAACTTTCAGCCCAAATTGGTTGTCTTCCATTTAATCCGTAAATATCAAATTTTATTGTTGGATTTCTGCTAATTAAATTTTCTAAAAACTCCTCTCTCCCATCCTTCTTCCCTCTTTTTAAGACGCCTCTATTAACACCATGACTCATAGCAAAAAATAAATCATATATAGGATTATTAATTTCAAAGACTTTTAACCTCTCGACTGAGTCATCGACTGGTATTGGCATGTAATGGAACTTAGATTTTTGTTTATCAAAATCTAGGTCGTCAGGACTTGTTGTTACGAAGGTATTATCGATAAATGCGAGTTTATCAAGCACCTTATTAGTATTTGTTAAATAATCTGGTCCAGTTATTATTAGTGGGTCCTCAAACCACTGAGCTATTTTTAAATTTTTATTATAGCTTTTGAGTTCTTCTAAAGTAGATGCATATATTAAATCAGCATGACCAATAAGTAATAGATCTGGGTTATAGTTTTTTACAGTCATAATTATTTTTTTATTTAAACTGTTTCTTCCCATAATATCAAAAACACCCCTACCAATTCTAATCATATCTCTATCACTAAAATTTAAAACACTATGACCTGACTTTACAAAACCTCTTGACAATTTTTGACCTATGGATACAAAATATAATCTGCCATTATGACGATCGGCAAAATTAGTTATGTGCATAATGCGCAATTTTTTATTACGTAAGTGAGTAAAATTATTAATTATATTTTTCTTGAACATTTTATCTCTAATAAAATCAATTTGAGATACTGCTTTATTAAGATTTTTAGAGAAATTTTGATAAGACAGTTTACAAATTTTCTTTCTGTAAGAGCTATCACTAACCAACTTATCTAAGGCCGCATAAAGAGTTTCTTCATTTAAATTATTTAATATAACTCCGTGGGAAATTGTTTCAGGTAAACCACCTCTATTACTAACTATAGTTGCGCATCCCCTACTACTTGCCTCTAAACCTATTCTTCCTAGCGGTTCCTGCCATTTCGAACATCCGACTGCAATACTTGCATTTTCATAGTGTTTTAAAACTTTATTATGGTCAAGAAATCCTAAATTAATTAATCGTGGATGAGTATAATTAAATTTTTCACGAGGCTCATCACCTATGACTAAAGCTTTCCATGCGGGATATTTTTCAAGAATTTTAATCACTGATGAACAAAAAAGATCATAACCTTTTGATTTATTTAATTTACCAACAAATAAAATTGTTTTTTCTTTTTTTTCATAATATTTTTTTTTATTTACACTGGGATAAACAACAAACACTTTTGCAACATTTTCAGATAGATCTAGGTTTTTAAAAAATCTTTTTTTAGTCCATTCACTTACAAATATTATGGCACTTGCGGCATCTAATATTTTTAATCTCTGATTTACAGTCGCTGATCCTCGTAGAGATAAAGGATCGTTATGAAAATATAAAATTAATTTTTTATTTTTACTGACTTTTTTTGATAAATAATTAAATACAGCTGGACGATTATGAATTTCTATTATATCAGATTTGAACTTCTTTTCTAACTTTAGAAAATTTTGTGCATACTTAATGTTTGAGCTTTCAAAAAAAAATTTACTAAAATTAATATTTTTGTAGTTTGCGTAAAACTTTTCCTTAAAATCAGTTGAACCATAAACAATAGTATTATTTTTGTACTTACTGCATAAAACAGTATCGTTTACTAACAATGAAACTGCACCAGCATAACGTGGAGAAAAGTTTTCTTTATATGGCAAAAGTATTGATATATTTTTCATAAACTAATTTTTAGTCCATCATAAGCTGGAATCACATTTTTTGGAAGTATACTTAATAAGTGGTCATAATCTAAGTCAGTGTGTAAGTTAGTAAGTATCATTTTTTTAGGTTTTAAATGCTTATTAATATACAAACATTCATCAAGATTAAAATGAGCATAGTTTTTGTCTATTTTTAAACAATCAATTATTAGATACTTCAAATTATTAAGGTTTTTCATTTTTATTATAGATAAATCACTGCAGTCACTTATATAGGCAATTTTATTAAAAATATATGCTGTCGATTTAACTAATCCATGTTTTACAGTCAAGGTCTTTATATTAATTTTTTCATCACCTCGACCAAGAGAGAAAGTTTTTTTTGCTATATTTGATTTAACAATTTGTGGATAAATTGAGTTTTTTTTAAAGCAATAATCAAACCTTTTTTTTAATAAATACATTGTTTTTTTACTCCCATAAAGGTCAATTATTTTCCTTGATTGAATTTTTAAATTTTTATTTTTACTAAAAGTAAAAGGTCTTAATTCAAACAATCCATTGGTCTGATCCGCGTGTTCATGAGAATAAATTACGGAACTAATATTTTTAATTTTATTTTTAATTAATTGGGCACGAATATCAGGAGAAGTATCAATTAAAACAGAATTTGAACCTTTTATAATAATTGCTGAGCATCTTGTTCGTATATTTTTCTTATTACTTTTTTTACACTTGCCCCAAAAACTATCAATTCTAGGTACACCCATGGAATTACCACAACCCAATATTATAAACTTATTTTTCATTATTTTTAAAAGTAAATATTTTAAAAAAATTACTTGTTGTATGATTCATGATTACTTCTTTGGAAAGACTTTTAATTTCAGCTAGTTTATCTACTGTATGCTTGATGTAAGATGGTTCGTTGGATTTGCCCCTATAAGGCTCTGGAGACAAATAAGGAGAATCAGTTTCAACCAAAAGTTGTTCAATTGGTATTGATGAAATCGTTTTCACTAAATCAACAGATTTTTTAAAAGTTATAATTCCACTTACAGATATATAGCACCCTAAATCTATAAGCTTATTTGCAAAAGTGTTAGTTCCGGTAAAACAATGAATCAATACTTTTAATTTTGAATTTTTCATTTTATCTCTAATAATTTTATACGTATCGTCCTCAGCATCTCTAGAGTGTACAATCACCGGAATATCTAATTCTAAAGCTGCATTTATATGTTCAATAAAACTTTTTTTTTGATCTTTTTTTTCACTGTGGTTGTAATAATAATCAAGTCCAGTCTCACCTATTCCAATCACTTTTTTATTTTTTTTTGCTAATTCAGTTATAAACTTAGCATCGACATTTTTATGATTTTTAGTTTCATGCGGGTGAATTCCAAAGGTACCAAAGATATTATCATAATTTTTAACAATATGTTCAATTTTTTTGAAACTTTCCAAAGTTGTGCAAATAGTCAGTAAATATTTTACTTCGTTTAAAAGAGCTCTTTTTCTAACTTCTTCTAGGTGATTAAACAAATCTGGATAATCTAAATGACAGTGTGAATCAATAATCATTTAGTAATTTTATTAAATAATATCGTTAAATTATTTATAACAATATTGTTGGGTATAATATCTTCACCATCTAGAAATGTTAGTTTTCTCGATTCTTTTTTTATATTTAAAGCATCCAAAACTTTTGAAGTAGCTGTTGGTATGATTGGATTTAACAAAAGGGAAATTTTAGCAATTTGTTCAAGCGATATATGGAGTATGTTGGTCATTTTTTCGATGTTAGTTTTTTTAAGTTTCCAAGGTTCTTCGTCATTTATGTATTTATTAGTTAAAAAACTAATGTTAATAACAGATTTAATGTAAGAATTTAAGTTTTGTTCATTCATCATAGATCTTAAATCACTCATCAGCTTATTTGTTTCAAGAATTATACTTTTATCAGATCTCGATAGTTTTTTTGTTCTACTAACTTTGTTATTACAGTTATTAGAAACAAAAGAAAAAATTCTTTGGCATAAATTTCCATAATTATTAGCCAAATCACTGTTAATACAATTTTCTAAATTTTTAAGAGATATAGATCCATCGCTACCGTGTGAGACTTCTTTCATTAAATAGTATCTTAATTGATCAACACCATAATCTTTTATAATTTCAATTGGGTTTAAAATATTCCCTCTTGATTTAGACATTTTTTTATCATCTGAAAGTATCCATCCATGACTAAAAATTCTTTTCGGTGGCTTTATATTGGCCGCCAATAGAAAGGCAGGCCAATAAACAGCATGAAATCTAAGTATATCTTTACCAATTACATGTAAAGAAGCTGGCCAATATTTTTTAAATAACTCATCGTTTGTATTAGGGAAATTCAAAGCACTTAGATAGTTTGTTAATGCATCTAACCATACATAAATAATATGTCCTTTTTTATTTGGAACTTCTATGCCCCAACTAAAAGAAGTTCTACTTATTGATAGATCTTGAAGCCCACCTTTTACAAAACTTATTACTTCGTTCCTTCGTGCTTCTGGTATTATAAAGTTTTTATTATTTTCATAAAATTCAAGCAATTTACCTTCCCATGAAGACAGCTTAAAAAAATATGAATCTTCTTCAACCCAATTAACTTCAGATCCTGATTCGATAGCAAATTTTTTTTCACCCTTGGTATCAATTTCTTTACTGTTATAATAGGCTTCGTCAGATATCGAGTACCATCCTTTATATTTTGATAAATAAATATCACCTGAAGACAATAATCTGTTCCACAGCTCATAAACAGCAGCATGATGTCTTTTCTCTGTAGTTCTTATAAAGTCATTATTTGATAAATTGAGTTTTTCATTAAAATTCTGAAAAACTTTAGATAATCTATTGCAAAAATCTATTGGAGATAAGCCCTTTTTCTCTGCCGCCTTTTGAATTTTAAGACCATGCTCATCCGTCCCAGTTAAAAAAAAAACATTATAATTATCGTTTTTTTTAAATCTTGCTAGAACATCAGCAATTATACTTGAATAAGCGTGGCCAATATGAGGTTCGCCGGAAGGATAGTATATTGGTGTTGTTATGTAAAAATTATTATTTTTCATAAATTAAAATATTTTTTATAGATGTTAAAATATTTTTATCACTTAGGTTGTATCTTTTCATATGACTTAAATATTTTAATATTTTTGAATAATTATAAAAAAAATTAGGTAAAATATTGCTTTTCGCCAAAGATAACTTGTTATAATAAACTTCAATGAAAAGTGCTATTTGACTCAATGTTTCAGAACTTTTATTTTTGGTGTAGTTTTCAATCAATAACTTAATAAAATCTAAAATATTTTCTGAATTATCAATATCTTGATTTTGAAGTAACATAGAATATTTTATCATATTACCAGGTGTATCAAAGTAAAGATTATCAATTATTTTATTGTTAGTATTATTGAGTTTATATTGTGATAAGATTTTATTAAATGTTTTTTCTTTTTCTAGCTTGGTAAAGAAGAATTTAAACTCAGTACAACGAGATTTAACAGTTTCTAAAAGTTTTGAATGACTATTGTGAATTAAAAAAAAGTAAGTATTTGTAGTAGATTCTTCAAGGACTTTAAGAACGGCATTTGCAGAATTTATATTCAACAGTTCAACATTATCAATCAACACAATTTTGATATTTTGAGAATATGTAGATTTATTTATAAAAGTTATTAAATTTCTTATTTGTTCAATTTTAATTACTTGTTCATCTAATAAATTATCTATTAAAAAAAAATTTGGATGTAGGTTTAAGTTTAAAAATTTATAACTATAGTTATCTTCATTAATTGAAAAATTTTTTAAATCATAAGAATTTTCTTCATTTTGAGATAGCAAATAATTAATAAAGTGATAAGCAAATGTTGCTTTACCAGATCCTTTAGGTCCAGTTAACAAAATTCTATTATGCATTTTTTTATTTTTAAAAAGTTCATTAAACATCAAAAAATATGAATCATATCCGTACAACCTAGTTTGTGTTTTGGCCGGGATTATTGTTATTAGATTTTTCATCTCTCTCATTTACTTAGCAGTTTAATAAACTTTTTATAAATAATTTTTTCTGTATCTTTGCTGTCTAAAGTTGTGTCTAAAATAACATATCGTTTCTTATCTTTTTTAGCTATTTTAATAAAACCATTTTGCACTTTATTATAAAAAGATTTTGAAAAAGTATCATATCTGTTTTTACTTTTTCTTTTTTCCATCCTAATAAAAGCCTTCTCTAAATTTAATTTTAAAACAAAGGTTAAGTGAGGTTTGAATTTTCCTAATATTGTATTATGGATAGTATCAATTAACAATTTATCAACCTTACTCCCATACACTTGGTAGGCAATAGTTGAATCGACAAAACGGTCACAGATAACTATTATTTTTTTTTTAATGGCAGGAATAATAACTTTATCTAAATGTTCATTTCTAGCAGCAAGATATAATAAAGTGTCTGTCAATGGGTCAAATTTATTTTGTACACCACTTAATATTATTTTTCTTATTTCTTCAGCACCAGAACAACCGCCTGGTTCTCTTGTGTGTATTGCTGAAATTTTTTTTTCTCTTAATTTTTTAAAAAGTTTCTTACTTTGGAATGATTTGCCAGAACCTTCTATACCTTCAAATGAAACAAAGAGGAATTTTTTTTTATACATCTCCCCAAACCAGGAAATTAAAAGATTTTAATAATCTTGAAAAAATATTAGCTTTTTTGATATTTTCATTTGAAAATACATCAATTTCTTTTTTTAGCTCATCTTTAATAAAAACATTTAAAACTCCAATTTTATCTCCTTTTTTTATTGGCGCAGATAAATTGTTATTATATTCTATCACAGCCTTAATAGTATTTTTCTTCCTTTTTGGAATTGTTAGATACACACTTTCATATGTAACTGCATTAACATTTTCATTTTTACCTAGCCAAACTTTTAATTTTATGAAAGGTTCGTTTTTTTTGGTTACTTGAATTGTATCAAAAGTTCTTAAACCCCAGGATAATAGTTTTGCTGAATCTTTCGATCTATCGTTTTTTGTATCAAAACCACTTGCGACAGCATTAATTCTTCTTTTTCCAACTAACATTGAAGATGCTAAAGAATATTTTTCAACAGTTAAAAATCCTGTTTTAATTCCATCGGCACCTATATTTTTATATAGAAGTGGATTTCTGTTTCCTTGTTTAATTGGGTCTCCACCAGTTCTATCCCATGTAAATTCTTTTTCTTTATAATAAGAATAATATTCTGGGTAATTTTTTATTAAATACTCAGACATTTTTAAAATATCTCTAACAGTTGAGTAATTATCAGGATCATTTATTCCAGATGAATTATTAAAATTTGTATTTTCTAAACCAATTTCATTAACCTTTTCATTCATCATGATAACAAAATCTTCTTCTGAGCCAGCAAGTCCTTCGGCTAATGCAACACAAGCATCGTTTCCTGAAACTATTATTATTCCTTTAAGTAAGTTTTCAACGGTGACTTGATCATTTAACATTATAAACATAGAGGAGTATCCAGATTGTGACATACGCCACGCTTTTTCAGAAATTGTTATCTTTTCATCCAAGGATGTTTCGCCTTTTTTTAATAAATCAAAAGCTACAATTGTAGTCATAATTTTGGTCATTGAAGCCGGATAAATAACTGAATCAGCTTCTTTTTCATAAAGAATTTCACCTGATAAATGATCTTGTAGAATTGCGTATCTAGCATTTATTTCAATATTTGAGTGTGCCTTTAAATTAAGTGCAAAAAATACAACAAGTATAATTTTAAATAGTTTCATTTTTTACTTTCTATAAACGTTTAAATCTTCAAAACCTAGATTGTTTAAACTAATATATATATTTTTTAAAGAATTAAAATTTTTAAATGGTCCAGAGACTAGTCTATGCTTGTTTTCCGTTAATTTTATTACATTAAAATTATTATTATTTGTGTTTTTAATTAATTTATTTTTTAAATCATTAGCAGTTTTTAAGTAGTAAAAATCAGAAATTATTAAATAAAAATTTTTTATTTTTTTTGATTTAGATGTATTATCAGAAACAGTTTCAGATAGAATATTTACAGTAACAGAGTCTACTGGTGCCTTTTCAGCTACATTTTTTTCTTCGTCATATATGTTGGATTTTTTAGCAACAAAAGTTTTATTTCTTTTAATTTCGATTATTTCAACGAATGGATTATCTAAATCAAGGTCTAATATTTTTGCAATTTCATTATTAAATCCAATGGTAAACACTTTAGAATATGAAGTTTTTCTAAAAACTTTTGTTAAAATTTCTTTTGAATTTATGGGATTGATAATTCTAATTGGTGTATTAGTTTTTAGATTATTATGTATTACTAAAATATTATCAGTGTTAAACCTTTTATCTATTTGACCATTTTCATAACTGTCAATATCATAAATTAAAGCAAATCCTTTAGATGAAAAATATTTTCTTTCAATTTTATTTCTAGTAGATGTATTTTCATAACCTGCACAAGAAAAAATAAATAAAGATAAAAAACAAACAAATGCTTTGAGTATATTTTTATTCATAATTATAACATTGATGCTAGGGTACAAACACTAACACCAAATCTTAATGATCTATTCCAATTCAGAATTTTTTCGTAATTATTAAAAACTAAAAAAGCAGGAGAATTTAAATCGCCGTCTGGAAGAATTAGTGCAGCAGAATAATTTTTTTTCATCTTAGGCTCATTTAAAATAACAACACCTTTATCTTTCCATTTTGAGATTTTTAATCTATTAGAAATATTTCTTGCAGAAGTATTTATATATTTTTTATCTATTTTTTTTTCAATTTTAACTTCAAGAAAACATGGTGTGTTTTTTTCCCATCCTATTTTGTTAATATAATTAGCAGCAGATGCAAATGAATCAAATAAAGATTTTTTCAATTCAATTTTATTATTTCCATCAAAATCTATGGCATAGTTTTTTATCGTAGAAGGCATAAATTGAAAATTACCATATGCTCCAGCCCATGAACCAAACAAATCTTCAGGGTCTAAAAGTTTTTTATCCACCAAACTTAGCAGTGTTAACAATTGAGAAGAAAAAAAAACACGTCTTCTTTTATCAAAACTTAAGGTTGCAAGAGAAGAAATAATATCCATTTTTCCAACGTGCTTACCAAAATTAGTTTCTATACCCCACAACGCTAGTAATATTTCTTTCTCAACTTTAAATATATTTTCTATTTCGTTAAGTAAAGTTTCATTTTTTATTAATAATTTTTTTGCTTTTTTTGCTCTCGCAATGTTGGCTCTTTTTTTAACATAAGTTCTTGTATCTTCAAAAAATTCAGGTTGTTTTCTATCGTACTTAATAACCTGTTCTAAATATTTTACATTCGAAAAGACTTTATCAATTGTACTGGTTGAAATTCCTTCTTTTAAAGCAAATTTCTTGTAAGATGTTAACCATGTATTGAAATCTTCATTTGTGTCTGCAAATAAAAGACTGTAATTAAAAAAAAATATGAAGAATAGAGGTAGGAAATAATTTTTTAATAGTTTAAGCATTATTTTTATTATCATATGAAGTCAGATTAAACTATTTTTATTTAAAATTTTCCTGGTTCTGGTGTATTTAATGTTGATAAGCTTATTGAAATAAAATGAAAAAAAAAAATAAAAATAAAATACAGGCAGTTTTTTTAGATAGAGATGGAACAATTAATTATGATTCTGGGTATACACACAAGTTTTCTAATTTTAAATTTCGACCTAAGGTTATAGATGGTCTGAGATTTTTATCAAAAAAAAATTTTTTAATTTTTATTGTCACGAATCAGGCCGGAATCGCTAAAGGTAAATTCAAATTATCTGATTTAAATAAATTGCATATGAAATTAAAAGAGTTTTTAAAAAAGAAAAATATTACAGTTAATGAAATTCAATACTGCCCTTATCACCCAAAAGCTATAATTAAAAAATATCAAAAAATTACAAATTTAAGAAAACCAGGTAATTTAATGATTAAAAATATTTTAAAAAAATGGAACGTTGATTTAAAAAGAAGTTTTATGTTGGGAGATATGCCTTCTGATAAACTAGCTGCTAAAAGAAGTAATTTATATTTTGAGTATGTAAAAAGTAATTTTTTGCAACAAGTAAAAAAGATAGAAAAAAAAATTAGTAATTATTGATTATTTTTTCATCGCTATATGAAAATATATTAATTAATTCTTTTATACCAGTTTCAATTTTTGTTTTAGCTTTAAAACCTTTTCTCTCAATTTTTTTATTGCTAACATAATAATCTCTTTGGTCTGGATCTTTTCTATTTTTTACAATTTTAATTTTTAAAGTTTTAACTTGCTCTTTAATCTTTTGCGCAAGTTTATATTTTGTAAGATTTGCTGAAGACAATCCTAAATTATAAATGTTAGATTTCAATTTACTAAAGTTGTTAATAGAAAATATTATTCCATCAACAACATCATTAATATGGATATAATTTCTTCTGAAATGAGGTTCAAATAAAGTTAACTTACGTTCATTAACCGACTTAAACACAAAATTGTTAACTAGCAAATCTGTTCTCATGCGATACGAATATCCAAACACTGTAGCTAATCTGAATGCTACTGTATTTTTAAAGGCCATGACTGTCTTTTCAGCATCAACTTTTGTTCTTCCATATAAAGAAATTGGATTTAATGGAGAGGTTTCATCACAATACTTACTTTGCTTTCCTACCCCATAGCCTGAGTTAGTAGTAAGATAAATTATTTTATTTTTGGGTTTTACAAGTTTCATCAGCTGTTTTATAGAATTTAAATTTACAGATACAGCTTCACTTTTTCTCTTCTCACATAATGGAGCCCCAACAAGTGCCGCTAGTGGAATTATATATTCATTTTTTTTCACTAATTCTTTCATCAGCTTTTTGTTTCTAACATCACCCTTAATAAAGAAAAAATTTTTTTTTTGAAACAAATGGTTTAATGATTTACTTGAAAATTTAAGACTATCTAATACTGTTACTTCAAAATTAAAATCAACTAACTTAGTAACTAACTTTGAGCCAATATATCCAGCTCCACCTGTAATTAATATTTTTTTCATAATATTTATAAAAATTTAGCCTTTCTATCGCGTAAACTTAAAATTGGATTCTTAATGGGCCATTTAATTTTAAGCTTAGGGTCATTCCATCTAATTGAAAATTGTTTATTGGCATCAAGATATGAACCTTTATAAGATAATTTGTAATGAAACAAGCATTTATCACTTAAACATAAATGTCCATTTGCAAAATTGGGTGGTATTAATATTTGTAAGCCATTTTTGTGACTTAAGATCCAAGATTTAGATTTAAGATAATCATTTGATTTTTTTATACAATTAACAACCACTAAAAGAAATTCACCATAAGGACAACTAACCAATTTCCAAGTTTTGTCATCTCCATGAAGACCACGTAAAACATTTTTTTTTGATAAAGAGAATTTATCATGTTTAAACTTGATATTTTTGAATGATTTTTCTTCCCATGAAGTCCAATAATACCCCCTGTGGTCAATAAATGGTTTATTTACAAATTTTTTAACTTTAAAGGTCATATTTTATTGAATTTAATATATTGCATATTTTTTTAATTTTATTTTTTTTTAAAGATGGATAATTGCCAATATAATATCCAAAAAAATGGATGTGGTCGACTTCTTTAAAATTATTTAGATTTATATTTTTAACATAGTCTCTAAGATATGGTTGTCTTAGCTGATTACCTCCACCAGCACTTCCCCTTCTAAATTCAATTTTATGCATTTTTAAAGATGATTCTAACTTATCTCTGTTTTTGGTATTGGCTTTAGTTAAAATTAAAGGGAAAGCATAATTTGAATTTCCTTTTAAATCAAAGTTAGTCCTATATTTTTTTTCATCTAGGTTGTTTAGAAAAATATTTAAATTAAATGACCTAATTTTATTATTTTTATCTAAACTTTTAAGTTGATTAAGTCCAATAACAGCACCAATTTCATTATTTCTAAAATTATAAGCTGGATGAAGAAAAATAAACTTTGGAGATAAATTTGGGTATTCTTTTATAATTTTGTTTTCAATTTTACTATTTCCAATTTCTCGTGCCATACCATGAGATCTAAGCATTCGAATAATTTGGTATATTTTTTTATCATTCGTGCAGACCATTCCTCCTTCTATAGTTGACATATGGTGTGCATAATAAAATGAAAAATTTGAAATTTTACCAAATGTTCCAAGTTTTCTTTTGTTAAATGTAGCTCCATGAGATTCACATACATCTTCAATTAAAATAATATTTTTTTTTTTTAAAATTGATAAAAGTCTTTTTGTTAATCCATTAAATCCTTGGGCATGGGTCATAAAAACAGCTAAAGTTTTTTTATTAATTTTACTAATTACATCTTCTTCAGACATACATAAGTTTTTTGGGTTTATATCTACGAAAACTGGTTTTAAACCATTTTGAATTACTGAATTTACGTCAGACACCCAAGTTAGTGTTGGCAAAATAACATCTCCTTTTCCATATAGTATTTTTAAAGCAGTAATTGTTAAGAGATTGGCTGATGAACCAGAATTTACAAATACACTATATTTAACACCTAACCATTTTGACCATTTTTTTTCAAATTCCATAACATGTTTTGATTGGGTTAAAATTCTACTTTTTTTTTTAAGAAGTTTTATTGCAACACTAATATCTGAATTAGTAAAATTATTACTCATTAATGGGTGTTTAAATTTCATATTAATCTTTATTGTTAAAAATTATTTTACTACCTTCTTGAGAAAAATTAAAAGGTATATGTAATAATTTTTTAAAACTGTTGATAAAACTTTTTTGATAGTGTTTTGGTACATAAAAAAGAAAAAAGCCACCTCCTCCTGCGCCCAACAGTTTTCCTCCGAGAGCTCCTTTGCTAATAGCATATTTATAGATATCATCAATCTTGTTGTTACTAATAAAATTGCTCAATTCTTTTTTTTTAATCCAAGATTCATGTAGTAGTTTTCCAAAACTACTTAGATCCCCTTTTTTAAGAATATTTTCTGCTTCTTTAACAAAATTTAATATTTCTAGAATTTGACTTCTTTTGGTGCTTTTTAATTTATTTACATAGCTGCTAGCGATATCATGCGCATTTCTTGTAAGTCCTGTATATACGAGTATTAAATTTTGATTTAAATTTTTTATTGTCTCATTTTTAATACTTATTGGTTTAACTAAAAAACTTCCTCCTTTATTAAAAATAATTTTATTAAAACCTCCACAAGAAGCAGCTATTTGATCTTGCGACCCAACAACTTCTTTGAGAACTTTTTGTTCGAATTGAATACTTTGTTTTGCTAAGATTTCATTTTTTAATTTATTTTTGTTTATGTGATTAAATATATTCAATAATCCAACAACAAAAACAGAGCTTGATCCCATTCCACTTCTTGCTGGAAGATCTCCATCATAATGTATTTCTAATCCATCTTTTATTTTAAACTTTTTAATCATTTCTCTTACAGGTTTAAGCTGAATTTGATTTACATTTTTTACAGACTCAACCTTTGACCAAACAATACGATATTTATGTTGAAAAAAGGGAGGTAGGGTTCTACAGGAAATATAAATATACTTATCAATAGTTGAAGATATAACTTCTCCCCCATTTTTTAAATACCATGATGGGTAATCAGAGCCACCTCCAAAAAATGATATTCTATATGGTGTTTTTGAAATTATCATTTGAATAATTCCCAGTGTTGTATCATTTTTTTTATATAACTAAAATGAGATAAATAAAATTGTAGTTGTTTAAGATTCCAAAAAAATATATTAAACACCATATATACTACGTCTTAGGAGAGGTGGCTGAGCGGTTGAAAGCACTGGTCTTGAAAACCAGCGAAGGGGCAACTCTTTCGTGGGTTCGAATCCCACCCTCTCCGCCATAATCTACATTTTAAAGTTTTTCAACATTTTGGATATTTTTGCATTTAAAGAATGGTCATTTGATTGTTGGTCAAAATACAATTTATATAGAATTTCATCTTCGGATAAAATAAAATCACTTAAATCTTGAAGTTCAGAATCTTTAAATTTATTAATATTTTTTTTAACAAATGTGCCTAATAATAAATCCATTTCTTTACTACCTCTGTGTGTAGATCTGTAAATAATTTGTTTTTTTATCTTTTCATTATTAGTCATAGTTAATCAGAAATTAATATATATTATAAAAAATGAATCAATATAAATTACAAGATTTTTTAATTCAAAACGTAGCAGTTTTAGATGGAGTTGGTATAAAAACAAAAAAATTACTCAAGAAAAAAAAAATTGAAAAAATATCTGACTTATTATTAAATATACCACAGGGATATACAGATAGATCTAACATAAAAAAATTGAATTCTTTAGAAGTGGGAAAAATAACTACCATAAAAGTAAAAGTTATAAAATACAACTTTCCTCGAATAAGAAATCTTCCTTCAAGAGTTTCTTGCGCAGATGATGCAGGGACAATTGATATTATTTTTTTTAATAGTAGAGAAGGTTATATTAAAAAAATTCTACCTATAAATAATTTTGTAATCATAAGTGGAAAAGTAAATTATTTTAAAAAAAAGTATCAAATAACAAACCCTACATATGTGGTGCCCTTGTCACAAAAAAATTATGTAAGCAAGATTGTTCCTAAATATGGACTTACTGAGGGGCTTAATGAAAAAGTCTACAGAAAGATAGTTGATCAAGTTTTAAAAAAAATTTCAATACAATCTGAATGGCATAACACAAACATATTAAAGAAAATTGGCAATGTAAGTTGGTCAAAATCTATTTTTGAAATTCACTTAAACAAAGATAATAACATAAATTCAATTCACCATAGAAGATTAGCGTATGATGAAATATTATCAAATTTATTAGTTTTATCAGAGGTGCGACGTAGAATAAAAAGATACAAAAAAAAAGTAAAAAAATTTAACTCAAGTATATCAGATCAGCTAATTAGCAACTTTAATTTTGATTTAACAAAAAATCAAAAAGAAATAGTTGAAGAAATAAATTTAGATTTAAAATCCGAATATAAAATGTTTAGACTTTTACAGGGTGATGTTGGGAGTGGAAAAACTATAGTTGCTTTTATTGCAGCAGCAAATGTTATTAACTCTAAATGTCAGGTGGCTTTGATGGCTCCAACTGAAATTCTTGCAAAACAACATTACAACTTAGCAAAAAAAATATTCAATTCTTCAGGTGTTGTTATCGATTATCTTAGTGGAAAATCAGATCCAAAGATAAAAAAAAAAATAAATGAAAAAATAGCTAATGGTAAAATTGATTTTATTATAGGTACCCACGCTTTATTTCAAAAAAATGTTACGTTTAAGAATTTAGGATTAATTATTATAGATGAACAACATAAATTTGGTGTTAAGCAAAGAATTCAGCTATCAATAAAAGGAGGTAAAGATTGTGACATACTATTAATGTCCGCTACTCCAATACCAAGAACTTTAGTATTAACGGTTTATGGGGATATGGATGTTTCTAGACTTACACAAAAACCTTTAATAAGAAAAGATATTATAACTCTGAGTAAACCTGAGGAAAAGTTAAATGAAATATTAGCTTTTATTAAGAGAAAAGTTTCTGAGAAGAATCAAGTTTTTTGGGTCTGTCCTTTAATAGAAGAGTCAAAAAAATTAGACTACTCGTCTGCTGTTGAAAAATTTAAACAATTATCAAAAATATTTAAAAATAAAGTTGGATTAATTCATGGAAGTTTAGATAAAGATGAAAAAAATGAAGTTTTAAATAATTTCTTAAATAAATCTATTGATATTCTTGTTTCAACAACAGTAATTGAAGTTGGTGTAGATTTTCCAAACGCTAATATTATTATAATTGAAAATTCTAATAAATTTGGTCTATCACAATTACATCAGTTAAGAGGAAGAGTTGGTAGAGGAGCAAATCAAGGAACATGCATACTTTTGTACAAAAAAAATCTAAGTGAAAATGCAAAAAAAAGAATTAAAATTTTAAAAGCATCTAATGATGGTTTCTATATAGCTGAAGAAGATATGAATCTAAGAGGTTTCGGAGATGTTTTGGGATATAAACAAAGTGGAGTTAAAGATTTTCATTTTGCTGACCCGGTACATCATGAAGATCTTTTTGGTTTGGCTGAAAAAAATATTAAAGAAATCGAACTTAATGAAAATAACTTTAAAAAATATGATTTCCTCCTTAAATTTTTTGATAAAGCTGACATCATAAATCAAATTAAACTTGAAAAATCTAATTTGGATTAGATGTTCCTGCAGAAACAATAAATTTGGAAGCCTCCTCGAAGCTCATATCTAGATATATTATTTCATCTTTTGGAAACATAAGTAAAAATCCACTTGTTGGATTAGGTGTAGTTGGAACAAAAACGTTAACTAATTTTTTTTTTGTTTTTTCACTTATTTCATTATTGTTTTCTCTTGTGGCAAAACCTACTGCCCAGGATCCTTTTCTTGGATACTCAACTAATACTACATTTTTACTGTTGCTGTCCTGTTTTGTAAATGTTTCTGTCATTTGTCCAAGTGCGGAATAAATAGTTCTTAATATAGGTATTTTTTTTAGCAAGTTGTTAAAAATAAAAAGTAATTTTTTTCCTATAAAAGAAAGTGATAACCAACCTATTATGGTAATCAAAATAACAGAAATTAATATCTCTAATCCAGGAATATTGTATGGTAGATAATTATTTGGATTAATTTCTTTAGGTAAAATCTTTGATGAAATGGTAATTAAAAATAGCGTCAAATATACTGTTATTCCAATAGGTATTAAAACAACTATACCAGCAATGAAATTGTTCCTAATTTTTATAAAAATACTTCTTTTTTTTTCTTTTATAGCCATTATTATGCAAATATATTATGCATAATAAGATTATCATAAATAGAAGAAAATTTCTTGAATTATTTGGCGGATGTACCTGTGGAATAATTATTTCCTCTTGTTCGTCGGCCCCAATAACAGGTAGAAAACAGCTTCGTTTAATCCCAGAAAGCACAATTAATAGTCAATCTATTCAAATGTACGAGAAAGTTAAAAAAAAACTAAAACTAAGTGATGATAAAAAAACATTAAATGAAATTAAAGATGTGGGTAGAAGAATAGAAGATACTGTCAGTCTATATTATGATTCTGTGGGTAAAAAAGACCCAACCTATAATTTTAGATGGGAATATATTCTTATTGATAATGATAAAATTAAAAATGCTTGGTGTATGCCTGGTGGAAAAATTGCTGTGTATACAGGAATTCTTAAAATTACAAAAAATATAGATGGTTTAGCTGCAATAATGGGTCATGAAATAGCACATGCAGTAGCAAAACATTCTATTGAAAGAGCTAGTAGAGCTTTAGTGTTAAACGTTGGCACGCAGATAGCTGATATTGCTTCTGGAGGAACTCTTTCTCGAGCATCAAGAACCACGGGCATTGACGTTTCTCGTATGCTTAGAACCTTTGGTATTGATAATCCCTTTGGAAGAAAGCAAGAAACGGAAGCTGATTATTTAGGATTAATTTTTTCTTCATTAGCTGGTTTTGATATTAGGGAATCTGTAAAAGTTTGGGAAAGAATGCAGGAAGAGATGAAAGGTCAAGAAACTCCTGAATGGATGAGTACACATCCTTCAAGTTTACGTAGAATTGAAAATTTAAAAAAATGGATACCTGAAATTACAGTACAGTATCCTCCAATTAAAAAAATTGGTTGAAATGGTGAGCCGTGCTGGACTCGAACCAGCGACCCATTCCTTAAAAGGGAATTGCTCTACCAACTGAGCTAACGGCCCTGAAAAGAGTATTACTATATTCTTTTAAATTTATTTCAAGTAATTATAACGGTAGAAGACTAAATAACATTGATATATTTCTTATAAAAAACATCAAATTTATTATTTTTAATAGCGTCTCTAATTTTACTCATCAATTCTTGATAAAAAGCTATATTATTTAACGTTATTAACATTGATGCTAAGATTTCATTAGTATTAATTAAATGATTTATATAGCTCTTTGAATAGGCATTTAAGCTTCTAATGGTAGTGTGTTCATTAATCGGACTATCATCATTTTGATATTTAGAGTTTCTTAAATTTAATCTACCTTGCCAAGTAAAAGCTAAACCAGTTCTTCCTGATCTAGTTGGAAGTACGCAATCAAACATGTCTACGCCTCTTTTAACAGACCCCAGAATATCAGAAGGGGTACCAACGCCCATCAAGTATCTAGGTTTATTTTTGGGCATTAAAGGCATTATGTCATCAAGAACATTAAACATTTGATCCTGAGATTCACCTACTGCTAAACCACCTAAAGCATAACCGTCAAAGCTGATTTCTTTTAATTTTTCTAAACTTTCTATCCTCAAATCTTTATAAATTCCACCTTGAACAATTCCAAACAACGCTTTTTTAGGGTTAGCTCCAAACTCCAATTTAGATCTTTCAGCCCAATTATTAGAAAGCAATAATGATTCATGTATTTTTTTTTTATCATTAGATAGCTTAGGGCATTCGTCTAGGACCATGACTATATCAGAGTTTAAATCTTTTTGAATTTTAATACTTTTTTCAGGGCTTAAGATAAACTTTTTTCCATCTATATGAGAATTAAAAGTGGCACCTAATTTTTTATCTATTTTAACTAGTTTTGATAAAGACATAATTTGAAAGCCACCAGAATCAGTAAGAATGGGAACTTTACAATTAATAAATTCATGCAAACCACCAATTCTTTTAATGCGGTCAGTTCCAGGTCTAATCATCAAATGATAAGTATTACATAATATTATTTGAGTTCCAGCTGACAAAACATCTTCGATAAATGCAGACTTAACTGTTCCCTGGGTTCCAACTACCATAAAAGCAGGAGTTTCAATTTGACCACGGTGTGTATTTATTTTCCCAATACGGTATGTTTCATTTTCTTTCAATACTTTGAAAGTAAAATTTTCACTCATCATATATTTACAAATTATTTAATTGATAGACTTATAATTTGATCTGGTTCAGTGACTTCGCCGTTAGAGCCAGATCCTTTTTTAATCAAATCAACAAATTCCATACCAGAAATTACTTTTCCAAAAATAGTATATTGACGATCTAGATGTGGAGCCACCTCCAAACAAATAAAAAATTGGCTATTGGCACTATTAGGATCGCTTGATCTTGCCATTGATAAAGTTCCTTTTTCATGTGGCAAGTTACTAAATTCAGATTTTAGATCTGGATAATCAGAAGATCCAGTTCCTGCTCTTTTAAGATCGAAATTTGTAGAATTCAAATTTCCGAATTGAACATCTCCAGTTTGAGCCATGAAACCTTCAATAACTCTATGAAAAACAACTCCATCATATTTTTTTTCATTAACTAGTTTTTTAAATCTTTCAACATGGTTTGGTGCAACATCCTCAAATAGCTCTATAACTACATCTCCACTTTTTAGTTTTAAAATCATAATATTCTCCTTTGCATTTGATACATTTATAAATAAATTTAATAAAAAAACAAAAAATAATTTTTTAATCATACTTTTTTTTTATTGCCTTTTTTGTACTTTTTGTAACAAAATTGTCAATCTTTCCTTTTAACTTAGCAATTTCTTTTACAAATTTTGATGAAATTACCTGCTTATCTGCCTCAGACATTAAGAAAACTGTTTCTATATTTTTATCTAACTTCCTGTTCATACCCGCTAATTGAAATTCGTACTCAAAGTCAGATACAGCTCTTAAACCTCTAAATATAATTGTTGCGTTGTGAGACTTGCAGAGTGAGGTTGTAAGTGTATTAAATGACACAACTTTTATACTGCTTTTTTTAAAGTTTAAATCTTTAAAAAGAGATTTTTTGATTATAGAAATCCTTTCTTCTGCTGAAAATAAATAATCTTTAGAAAAATCATTTGATGCAGCTATAATTAGTTTGTTTACTATTTTTAATGAACTTTTAATTACATCAATATGACCATATGTTATTGGGTCAAAAGTTCCAGGGTACAATCCAATTTTTTTCATAATTTTTAACTATGTAAAATTATGTTCTATTTTAATTGCAGAAACAACTTTTTCTTCTCCTGAAAGTTTAAAAATCCTTACTCCTTGTGTATTTCTTCCGCCAACTCTAATTTCAATAACAGCAACACGTATAACCCGCCCTTTGTCAGTAGACAAAATAATTTCATCTCCTTCATTTACAGGAAAGGAAGCAGCGACATTGCCGTTTCTCTCAGAATTAATTATGCCAATAATACCCTTTCCTCCTCTATTGGTAACTCTATAATCATAGAAGGAAGTTCTTTTGCCAAAGCCATTTTCTGTAATAGATAATATATATTTTTGCTTAGCTGTAATTTCAGAAGAGTGAGATTTATTGTTAGATCCATTTTTAATAATATTTTTAACTACAGAAGGTTTCATATTAATATTATCAACTATTGAGAGAGATATAACTTTATCATTTGGAGTTAGGGCAATCCCCCTAATTCCTTTTGAAGATCTTCCTTTAAAAACACGTAGTTTTTTAGACATGAATCTAATGCATTTACCCAATTGTGTGCTTAAAATTATATCTTGATTTTCATGGCAAATTTTTACGCCAACAATTTTGTCGTCTTCATCTAATTTCATAGCTATTTTTCCAGATGTTTGAATATTTTCAAAATCATCTAAGCTATTTTTTCTAATCTTTCCTTTTAAAGTTGTAAAAATTACATAAAGTTTTTTTAAATCTTGCTCATCATCTGGCAAGGGCATTATTGAACTTATTGAATGGTGACTTTTTAAAGGAAGAAGATTAAATAAAGTTTTACCCTTTGAGTTGGATGATCCCTGAGGAATCTTCCATGCTTTTAATTTATAAACAAGTCCTTGCGTAGAGAAAAATAAAATTGGCGTATGAGAGTTGGCGGTAAATATTTGAACAACATAATCCTCATCTCTGGTTTGCATGCCAGTTTTTCCTTTTCCACCTCTTTTCTGCACTTTTACAGATGATAAAGATCCTCTCTTAATGTATCCTTTTTGTGTAATTGTGATTACAACAGCTTCTTTTTGGATAGTTTCTTCTATATTGTAGTTTAAAACAGCATCTATAATTTTACTTCTTCTTTTAACTGAAAATTTTTCTTTAATTGTATTTAATTCATTAATAATTACTTTGAACAACTCTTTTTTTGATTTTAATAATCTTTCATATTCTTTTATTAAGATTGCAAGTTTTTTAATTTCAGTTTCAATTTCACCAATGCCAAAAGCTGTTAACTTTTGTAATCTCAACTCTAGTATTGATACAACTTGTTCTTCAGAAAGTTTATAACTAGTAGAATTTTTTTCAGAAGAAATAAGTTTTATTAACTTTGATGTTTTGTTAATTTTCCATTTTTTGTCTAATAAAGATTTTTTTGCCGATTCTACATTTTTAGAGTTTTTAATTATTTTAATAACAGCATCGATATTTTCAACTGAAACAGAAATACCTAAGAGAATGTGTGCTTTATCTTGTGCTTTTTTTAGATCAAACTTTATTTTTTTCGTTAAAGTAATTTCCCTAAAGTTTACAAACTCTGAAATGAACTCCTTTAAATTTAGTATCTTAGGTTTCCCATTAACTATAGCTAATGTATTAAAGCCAAATGAAGATTCTATCGATGTAAGTTTATATAATTGTCTTTTAACAGTTTCCGGCTCAACATTTCTTCTTAAATCTATAACTACTCGCACACCTTTGTGATTTGATTCATCCCTAATATCACTTATTCCTTCAATTTTTTTGTCTCTTGCAAGTTCTGCTATCCTCTCGTTTAATGTAGATTTATTAACTTGGTAAGGAATTGATTTTATAACAAGACGCATTCTTCCAGTTTTTAAATTCTCTTCTTCGATTTCACCTCTTATTTTAATTGAACCTCTTCCTTTGGTGTATCCTTGTTTTAGATTGTCTTGTCCTATTATTATTCCACCTGTAGGAAAATCTGGTCCAGGAATCTTCTTCATTAATTGTGAGACAGTGATATCTTTATTTTCTATATAGGCGACTGTTCCATCTATAATCTCACCTAAGTTATGAGGTGGGATACTTGTTGCCATTCCTACAGCTATACCACCGGCTCCATTCACTAATAGATTAGGAAACTGAGAAGGTAAAACAGTAGGCTCTCTTTCGGTTTCATCATAATTGTTTCTGTATTCAATAGTATTTTTTTCAATATCATCAATTAAATATTGTGAAATTTTAGCAAGTTTAGTTTCTGTGTATCTCATGGCAGCAGGAGGATCTCCATCTATAGAACCAAAATTTCCCTGACCATCAATTAATGGTAAACTCATAGAAAAATTTTGTGTGAGTCTAACTAGAGCGTCATATACAGCTTGATCTCCATGTGGGTGATATTTACCAATAACATCACCAACTATTCTGGCTGATTTTCTAAATTGTTTAGACCAATCAAAACCTCCTTTATACATGGCAAATATAATTCTTCTATGAACTGGTTTCAAACCATCCCTAACATCGGGCAACGCTCTGCTCACTATCACGCTCATTGCATATGATAGATAAGATGAGCTCATCTCATCATAAACTAAAATTGGTTTAAAATTATCTTTACCTAACTTTGATTCAATTTTTTCCATTAAATTTAAAAAGGAATTTCGTCATCTAAATCGTTAGATGGGGGATTTTCATCATTAGGAAGTGAACTTTTTTCAATGTTGTTATCTTGTAGCGGTTCTGTTTGATTATTTTTGCTACTTAATATTTTAAAAGAAGAATTAAATCCTTGCAATACAACTTCAGTACTATATTTGTCTGTTCCAGATTTTTCATCTCTCCATTTTCGAGTGGTGAGCTGTCCTTCGATATAAACTAAAGCTCCTTTTTTTACATATTGCTGAATCACATTTACTAAACCTTCGTTAAAAATTACTATTCTATGCCATTCAGTTTTTTCTTTTTTTTCACCTGTGTTTTTATCTTTCCAGGTATTACTTGTCGCTAAACTTAATCTAGCTACACTTTTTCCATTAACCATTTGTTTGATTTCAGGGTCAGCACCTAATCTGCCAATTAAAAGAACTTTGTTTAGACTTCCAGCCATATTTTTTATAGATTTTGTTAAAGATTAATTGTTAATAACTGTAAATATAACACATTTCCATCTTTTTATTAATAGGATAGATATAGATATTAAAAAAAAATGCTTAAAAAAATCGTTATAAAAGGCGCGAAAGAGCACAATCTAAAAAATATTTCGCTTGAAATACCAAAAGACAAATTTATTGTCATTACAGGGCTATCAGGTTCAGGAAAATCATCATTAGCGTTCGATACAATTTATGCTGAAGGACAAAGAAGATACGTGGAAAGCCTATCTTCTTACGCTAGACAATTTTTAGATAAGATGAAAAAACCTAATGTTGATTTAATTGAAGGTCTCAGCCCAGCAATAGCAATTGAACAAAAAAACACATCTAAAAACCCAAGATCGACTGTAGCCACAGTAACTGAGATTTATGATTACATGAGAGTGTTGTTTGCAAGAGCTGGAACTCCATATTCTCCATTCACAGGAAAGCCAATTAGATCACAGAGTGTAGCTGAAATTGTTGATAAAATTAAAAATCTTCCTAAAAAAAATACTATATATTTACTTTCTCCAATTGTTAGGGGTAGAAAAGGTGAATATAAAAAAGAAATTGCAAATTATAAAAGAAGAGGATTTCAAAGAATAAAAGTTGATGGAACATATTATAACATTGATGATTTTCCAAATCTGAATAAAAAAGTTAAACACGATATATCGATAGTTGTTGATAGAATAATTATTAATAACGAATTAGGAAATAGATTGGCTGAGGGCGTTGAAAGTGCATTAAGTTTATCTGATGGTTTGCTGTTTGTGGAATATGAAAATGAAACGCTTCCAAAAAAATATAGAAAAATTGAAAAAATTATTTTTTCATCAAAATTTGCTTGTCCAGAAAGTGGCTTCACAATAGAAGAAATTGAGCCAAGACTTTTTTCTTTTAACAGTCCTTATGGTGCCTGTGAAGAATGCGAGGGTATAGGTGTAAATTTAAACATTGATCCAAATCTAGTGGTTCAAGATAACAAAAAAAGCTTAGCAGATGGGGCTATTGAACCTTGGTCAAAATCAAAATTTTTATATTATGCACAAACATTATCTTCTATAGCAAAACATTATAAGTTTTCATTAGATGATCCCTGGAAAAAATTAACTAAAGAAACAAAAGATATAATTCTTTATGGATCAAACGATGATGAAATAAAATTTAACTACGATGATGGATATGAAAAATACACTACAAAAAAAACATTTGAGGGAGTTATTAATAATCTTGAAAGAAGATTTTTAGAAACGGAAAGTGAATGGAAGAGAGAAGAAATATCACAGTATCAAAGTGAATCTGAGTGTGAAAAATGTAAAGGAATGAGGCTAAAAGACGAAGCGTTATGTGTCAAAATTGATAAAACTAATATAAGTGAAGTTACCATAAAATCTATATCTGAAGCAAAAAAATGGTTTATTTCACTAAATAATAAGCTTAACGAAAAAGAAAAGAAAATAGCTCAACATATTTTAAAAGAAATTAATGAAAGATTAGATTTTTTATTAAATGTTGGTTTAGATTATTTAACACTTTCTCGCGAATCTGGAACATTATCGGGTGGAGAGGCTCAAAGAATACGTCTAGCGTCACAAATTGGTTCTGGATTAACAGGAGTATTATATGTGTTAGATGAACCGTCTATAGGATTGCACCAAAAGGATAATATAAAATTAATTAAAGCATTGAAACGTTTAAGGGATCTAGGCAATACAGTAATAGTAGTTGAACATGATACGGAAACTATGGAAAACGCAGATCATATTATTGATTTAGGTCCTGAGGCAGGTGTCAAAGGTGGATGTATAGTTGCTCAAGGTGACTTGAAAGAAATATTAAAGAATAAAGATAGTATTACTGGAAATTATTTGTCTAAAAAAATGAACATAATCATTCCAAACAAAAGAAGGACAGCAAAAAATGGAAGGTTTTTAGAAATCTTGGGAGCTACGGGTAATAACTTAAAAAATATTGATTTAAAAATTCCTTTAGGAGCTTTTACTTGCGTTACTGGTGTGTCTGGAAGTGGAAAATCAACATTAATACTACATACTTTATACAATGCATTAAATTTAATACTTAACAACAACAAATCAAGAAAATTACCAAAATCTTTTAGAAATTATAAGGGTGTAGAACAAGTTGATAAAATTATTGACATAGATCAGTCACCTATTGGAAGAACCCCTAGATCAAATCCAGCTACCTATACAGGTGCATTTGGTCCTATAAGAGATTGGTTTGTGAATTTACCAGAATCAAAAACTAGAGGTTATAAAGTTGGAAGATTTTCTTTTAACGTTAAAGGTGGAAGGTGTGAGTCTTGTGAAGGGGATGGGGTTATTACTTATGAGATGCACTTTTTACCTGATGTATATATTCCGTGCGATGTTTGTAAAGGAAGCAGATACAATAGAGAAACTTTAGAAATTAGATTTAAAGATAAAAATATTGCTGACGTTTTAAATATGACAGTTGATGAAGGTTGTGATTATTTTTTAAATATTCCTGCTGTAAGAACAAAGCTACTTACACTTAAAAAGGTTGGTTTGGGATATATAAAAATTGGACAACAGGCAACGACATTATCGGGTGGAGAGGCTCAAAGAATTAAACTAGCTAAAGAATTATCAAAAAGATCTACAGGTAGAACTTTATATATATTGGATGAACCAACAACAGGTTTGCATGCGCATGATATTAAAAAATTACTAGAAATTCTTCAAACATTCGTTTCCTTGGGAAATACAGTTGTTGTGATAGAGCATAATTTAGATGTAATAAAAACTGCGGATTGGATTGTGGATATGGGTCCTGAAGGTGGTGTAAATGGTGGTAAAATTATAGCTGAGGGAAGTCCTGAAAAAGTTAGTCAAATTACTAGCAGTTATACTGGTAATTTTTTGAAGGAAATTATTAACACTAAAATGAAAAAAATAGCTTAGTTATAGGCTAAAAGATGGTATAAAGAATCATGGTATCAATTTTACAATCATTATCAAAAACAATTCATCTTTCCATAGTTCTAGCTATATTACTTTTTATTGGTTTATTTTTCTCTGGTGGAGACTGGGCGTTTGATCAACTTTTTTGGAGTTGGTTGTTTAGATATTTTCATGTTTTAGCTGGGGTTATGTGGATAGGTCTTCTTTGGTATTTAAATTTTGTACAGATACCAAGTATGCCAAAAATTCCTGATGAACAAAAACCAGCAATTGGAAAAGTAATAGCTCCAGCTGTACTTTTTTGGTTTAGATGGGCAGCTCTTGCAACGATAGTGACAGGCTTAATAGTTGCTACTCTAAACGGTTATGTGCACCAAGCTATGACTTTAGGTATTGGAAGTGGTGGTGGTAAAAATGCTGCGATAGGAGTTGGAATGTGGTTAGGTTTAATCATGGCATATAATGTTTGGTTTATAATTTGGCCAAACCAAAAAAAAGCTTTGGGAATGGTTGATGTAACTCCTGAAGAAAAAGCAAAATCAGCAAGAACAGCGATGCTCACTTCTAGAATTAATACTTTATTATCCTTACCAATGCTTCTTACAATGGTAATGGCTCAAAATTTATATTAAATTTAGGGTTTACCTTCTTCATCTTTTAAAACAGTTTTTTGAGTAACGTTTGTGTATTTTAAAATAGGTGTTGCCACAAATATTGAAGAATAAGTTCCAATAATTACTCCCATAATCATTGCAAAAGAGAAACCTTTTAATATTTCTCCACCAAAAATAAATATTGATATTAAAGCAAGTAATGTTGTTATTGAGGTAATTAAGGTTCTTGATAGGGTTTCGTTTATAGATATATTTGAAATTTCTGTAATTGGTATACTTGAGTATTTTCTTAAGTTTTCTCTTATTCGGTCAAATATAACAACAGTGTCATTCATTGAGTATCCAACAATTGTAAGCACAGCAGCAACTATTGATAAATTAACTTCGAAAGCTAAAAATGAGAATATGCCTATAGTTATTATGACATCATGCATAATTGCTACAATAGCTCCCAAACTAAATTGCCATTCAAATCTAATCCAAATATAAAATAACATTGCCGCTAGTGACAATGTGATTGCCAATAAACCTGCATTTAGTAACTCACTACTGACTTTTGGTCCAACATTTTCTACTCTTCTAAAATTAACTACCTCCCCTAAACTTTTAGAAAGTTCATCATTAATAGATTGGATTAAATTACTATTGTCAGAATTTCTTGTTTCAATTTTAACTAAGTAGTCATTTTCCTTGCCAAATTTTTTTACAGTAACATCTCCTAAATCCATTTTTAGTAACGATTCTCTTATTTCTGATATATTAGTTGATGAACTTTGAGTTCTTACCTCTATTAACGTTCCTCCTTTAAAATCGACACCAAGATTTAAACCTTTAAATATTATTACAAAAATCGACAGAATAATTAAAATTGAAGAAAAAATGTTAAATTTTTTGTAAAAATTTGTAAATTGTATTTTTTTATACTTATCTAAAATCATAACTTTATTTTTTTATCTTTATTTCTCATAACGTAAGATGACGACAAGTGCCTTGCAAAATAGTAAGCTGAAAATAAAGTTGTTAAAATTCCGATACCGAGCGTTACCGCAAAGCCTTTAACTGGTCCTGATCCTAAAAAAAATAGTATTATTGCAGATATTAATGTTGTTATGTTTGCGTCTAGCACTGCAGTTTTAGCTTTTTTATAACCAATATCAAATGCATGAATATTAGATTTTTCATCAACCATTTCTTCTTTAATTCTTTCGAATATCAAAACATTTGCATCCACAGCCATTCCTACTGTTAAAATTACCCCAGCTATTCCAGGTAATGTTAGGGTGGCTTCTAAGAATGTTAAAACACCCAAAAGCAAAATTAAGTTAACAATTAGCGCAAAATTGGCCACTAAGCCCAAGATTTTATATTTATAAAACATAAATATAATTACTAATAGGAATCCAATCATTAATGAAATGGTTCCTGATTTAACAGAATCTTCACCGAGATCAGGACCCACGCTTCTTTCTTCAATCACTTTTAGTGGAGCTGGTAAGGCGCCAGATCTTAAGAGTAAAGACAAATCTGTTGCGGATTGGAATGTAAAGTTACCAGATATTTGCCCGCTTCCACCAATTATAGGTTCACGAATTTGTGGAGCACTTATTATTTTATTATCTAAAATAATTGCTAATCTTTTACCAACATTGTCAGTTGTAACTCTTGCAAATTTTTTAGATCCAACTCTATCAAGAGTAAAACTTACTATTGTTTCATTGTTTTGATTATTAAAACTTGGTTTAGCATTAATTAAATTATCTCCACTAAATATAATTCTTTTATTAACATTAAGTTGACTTGTATCATCTTCGAAGAATAATTTTTCATATCCAAAATTATCATTAGTGTCTGATACTAATCTAAAGGATAAATTTGCAGTTTTTCCTAATAATTTTTTTATTCTATTGGGATCATCTAAACCGGGTAGTTCAATAAGTATTCTATCATTTCCTCTTTTAATAATAGTGGGATCCTTTGTCCCAACATCATCAATTCTTTTCCTAACAATTTCAAGAGATTGATCTAAAGCTGAATTTTTAATTTCTATAATTCCAAATTTTGAATAAAAAATATTAATTGAACCGTCTTTAATTAAGTACTCCATTTCATGTGATTTATAATTAGTGTAGTAAATATTAAATTCACTATCCTTTTCTAAGAAAAAACTTTCAAAAGTATTTATTTCATTTTCTGGTATTTTAAAAGTAATTTTTTGGTCAATTAACTTTAAATTTTTGTATTTAATTTTATTATCTTTTAAAATATTTCTTAGTATAATTAATTTATTTTGTAATTTTCTGTTTATGATGGGACTCGAATCAACTTCTAATAAAAGATATGAACCTCCTTGTAAGTCTAGACCTAGATTAACTTTTTTTGAAAATAAAAAATTGTCTTTATAATCAATAAAATTTGATAAAGAAAAAAAT